>Ga0209336_10000043_pt1 | contig 55354 bp, 70 predicted proteins | sample LinPmetageLP32_FD_184042 | JGI IMG/M metagenome (GOLD analysis project Ga0209336, IMG submission 184042) | Marine viral communities from the Pacific Ocean - LP-32 (SPAdes) (version 2) | ecosystem: Environmental > Aquatic > Marine > Oceanic | place: Pacific Ocean | collected 2009-08-23
TCAATGAAGGCATGAACTGATTCAGTCTGACCATCTACACATTGCATCAGTTTGTGATACTTACGACCAGAGATTAGTGCATAAGAATAGTTACGACCACTATTTGGATACTGACGTTGATGACTTTGCTGAAGAGCATCACATAGCATCAAAGAATACTTAGTGATGTTGAGTTGGTTGGTGTTGCGTGCATCTTGTGTTGCAACGAAATTAGCAAATTCAGTGGTCATTAGTGTTTCTCAACTGTTGATACAATACACGAAATAACCGCCTATTCGTGGGGGAATAGACGGTTCTTTGACTGGCACACTAATTAGTGACGTAAATGTTCCTTGCTGTAGTATACTTTGCCTCCATCAATTTGATGGCGTGGTGAATACTAACAGCAGTGAAACTCTCTTCGATTCGGTAACCCTCAACGAGTGCACTGACGATGAATTGTCTCATTCTAAATCTCCAGGTAAAAACTCTTGAAACTCGTGAAAATAGTAGTCTTCAGTGATACCTATCTTGTTACAGAAGAATTTCACGGAATCATACTCAACCTGCTCCATTTCAACGAGGAAATGTTCAGTTTCAACGGTGATTACATCATTCATAGTGAAATTTGGGTACATTGATAATATACAAGAGATTTAGACGAATTGGAGAACTCCTGTGACACTTTGTAATGTGGTTGCCTTATTGATGCGTTGCTTTGCTTGTTGATACAATGCAGAGTCACTTTCACATCCCCAGTATTGACGACCAACCTTTTTTGCACTCACAGCAGTAGAACCATCACCTACAAATATATCCAACACAGTATCACCGGGAACAGTATATGCATTGATTAGTAGTTCATCAAGAGATTGACGAGATGTAGATGAATGGACGCAAGTGTAGTCATCACTATTATTTCTGTAAGTGAAATCTTTGCCCTTTGAGTAACACCAAGCATATTGATGTTTATGTGCAAAGTTCTTCTTACTCCGGCGTCCAGTTCTACACTCCCAAACGATCTCATGTTGCTCTGTTAGTTGTTTATCACGATTCAGAGCATACTTATACACTAAGAACGATTCATTCTTGAGTGTTCCCCATACAATCATCATCCCATTTGGTTTCAAAACACGCACACATTCTGTGGTCCATTTCATACACCAAGAAAGATACTTCTTACCACTACCTGATGGTGGTTCAGTAAGAACGAGATCAACAGAATTGTCTTTCAATTTACTTAGAAACTGTAGACAATCCTTGTTCTGTAGTTTGTTCATAGATTGGCATACAATGACTTCATAAATGGGAAGTCTTTAGGAAAACCATCAAGGAAAAATGTACCTGAGTTCACGGTTTTACCACCATGCTGGTTATGCTTCCAATGACCATTCTCATCTTGTTTTGTTACATACTCATCAACTACATTTTTAGGTGATGAATACATCTCAACACGATCAGGATACATTGCTAAGAAAATGATCACATCATAATCTTGACCAACACGAATTTGTTGCCATCGGAACTGATCACCTTGACCCCATAACATAGATCCTTTGATTTCACATCGTTGACCATTGATGATGCGATCGTATTCACTTTGTTTTGGACGAGTAACTGCAAACCCAAGATGTTTGCAATATTCACTAACAAGTTTCTCGAAGAACTTTCCCTTCCTTTTACTACTCATTTCTTTGTAGATAAGAAAGGGAGAGTCAATATAGGGATCAACATCACGACCATGCAATGCATCATCGTGTGTTTGATAACTTTCAATGAACTTAGCAGGAATCGTGGTGTCAATCATGATACTTAGTTAGATATGTTCAAGACAAATCGATAATACCTGTTTTTTCCTCATTTCTAAATGGAAAAGCGACCGTGGAACCCTTACCGACCGGATCTTTTGAAAATTCTTGTTTGTGCAGCGGAACTACCACAGTATTCCATGCTTTGACGTGAGAATGTTCTAGTTTTTCCTGCATATAAGCAGCAACACCCTGAACACACATTGCCGCATTCAGAATTTCATCAGAATCACATTCATGACTCAATTTACAGTTGAGATCGTCAATCATTTGTTCGACGATCTTCAATTGTTGAATGGTTTCTTCCACGTCATTCATTACTTCCCAAACGTTTTCGTAATCTAATGACATGATGATTGTAAAATAAAGAAAAAAAATGCCACCAGTGTGGTGGCATCTTGAACAGTGATAGTCTAGACTATCAGGCAGCAACCTGCTGAAGGTTGCCTTCACGACGGTACTTAGCAATCAAGCGACCAACTGATTCGCCTTTGGCGATGGTGGTCTCAAGGTCGGAGCGAAGAACGGTAGCGTCCTTAGCAACGAAATCATAAGCGGTGTCCTTAGAAGTGAATTGGACGGACACGGCGTTGCTGTCGTTGAAGTCGATAGCAGCAATTGCGGAAGAACCAGTGATGTTCATGATAAAAAATGAAATGTTAGTTGGAACAGTGACGATCTTTTGTAGAGGCGGCGTCTCTCCTCTTGTTGAACTAATTATAGCACCTAGTCTGGCAGATGCTCTTGGATGGGTGACAGTTCGTAATCTGGCACATCCTCATTGACTCCGATCATGGATTCATAGTAGATATCATAGTCGATACCGATGTATCGAGCGAGTTCTTCGTAGTCATTGTGACAACGCAATTCTCGTTCTAATGCAAGGTAATCGGAGAGATCCATGGGAGCATTGAGGCAGACAGTAATCTTAGCACAGGTTGAAACATTTCTCAACCTTTATTCTGTTTGCCTCATAAACTGAGGCGTATGTTATTTAGTGTTACATTGTGGCAATTGACTCCTCTTCAAAGTCCACGTTCTCGTCAAGTTTAGTATACAATTGCATGAACGACAGTTTAGTATCATCATCGAAGCGATTCAAGCACAATTCAATTGCTTTCATCTTATCACCAAAGATACTATATGCTCGCACAACATGCACCAGGCGACGAGTTGAAATAATTTCATCAATGCCACCATCATTGAATGTTTTACGTACAATGTCTGCCCAATCTACAAGATGCTTGTAGAAATCAATGTGATCACCAGTAGCAGGAATGTTGAGACGTTCTGCTACATTAGTAAGAATTTGTCTCTCTACTGCTGGTGTTGGATAGTGTTGCTCAAAGGTGATAGGGAATCGCTCAAGAAATGCCTCATTGAGAACATTAGTGCCAATGAATCTACCATCATCAGATCCCTTGCCTTTGGTATTAGCAGTGGCAATGACACTGAATCCTGGTGTTGGTTGAATATGAACACCAATCTTCTTCAGGAAAACACCATTACCCTCAAGAATAGATTGTAGACACAAAATCTTATTTGATGCCAGGTCAATCTCATCTAGCAGCAACAATGCTCCACGTTCCATTGCTTCAATGACAGGACCATTATGCCAGACAGTGTTACCATCAACGAGTCTAAAACCACCAATCAAGTCATCTTCATCAGTCTCGATTGTAATGTTGACTCGGATAACATCACGTCCTAATTGTGCACATGCTTGTTCAACACCAAATGTCTTACCATTGCCAGACATACCTGTAATGAATACAGGATAGAATTGATGTGATTGAATTACTTTCTTGAGATCTTTGAATCCACCAAAAGGAACAAATGTCTCATCTTTAGTAGGAACTAATGATTCAATTGCTGTTGGTGTTGCTAGTGGTTCAGCAGATTGTGTGGGTTGAATAGTATCAATGATATTCCAATTACCACGTCTTACTTTGTACTGATTGAGATACTTAGTAAGAGTTTGGTAACCAACATTGGCACTACCACAATATGCCTTGACCATATCTGCATCAATTTCAGTGCCAAAGTTGTCAACCAAGGCATCGATGTGTTGTTGAGCGTTGATGGTGCGGGGCATCGGTTTGTTTGAACTGAAGTAAGTATAAGGGGTAATGAGTGGAGAATAGAGTGGCAGTGTGCCACTCATATAAGTGTCATGCAACTTGTTCCATGAACGCTTTTGTGATGTATTTGTTTCCTTTCTTGTTTTTGTACATCTTGCGGAATGCCTTGCTCACATCACTCTTTTTATCAGAGTCAACCTCAAATTCAGTATCTGTCGCCAAAGTCTTGATTGGAATACCAAACCAGCGATCGAATCCTTTACCTTTGAATGATACACTACCATGCTTTCTCAATTCATTTTTCATGTCATCATATCCATCATATGCATCAGTTCCATACCATCGGTAGAGTGAAATCATGTCATTAGACTGAAACACACGGAACGACATTACATTGCAATTTATGTTATCAACCTTTATTGCTCTAACCAAAGCGTCAGTCATGGATGGTCCGTTGTTCCCACATTCAAAAGTATGGGATTTATGCCTGATGATAGTTCCCCACCTAATCATGACAGTACATTGTCTCTCAACGTCATCATAACCCGTGCGAATAACATTCCTTCCAGAATGATTACCCTCACCATCAGTCAAGAACACAATGTTGCATTTCTGTGTGTTAGTTTCCTTCTGAAACTTCTTAGCAATTTTACCAGCACAAATGATTGCTTCATTGATAGGTGTGCCTGATAGTGTCATACCATGTGGAGTTGGAATGTTATATGTAAATGAATGAGCAGTCAACCACAAGTTCTTGAGTTGATTGTCAAAATCATTTGACTTCATCTTGCTACTGATGATGTTCACCATTCTAAACTTATTAGGAATCGCAACGTCATTCTTCTTCCACTCACAGTTCATATGTTTTTCTGGTTCTTCTGTGAATACCCATGCTTCATGGGTGAAGGCATACACTTCAAAGGGAATGTTTACCTTGCGACAGAACCACACCAGTTGAAATAGTTGCTTGATGGTATTCATCATTTCATGTGCCATTGAACCACTCCAATCCAATACAAACACCAATGAGTGATTCTTACCATCAGTAGTGGTTGATACTTTACGGAACACATCTTCGTTATACTTATATGTGTGTAGTTTGGCAGTATCAAGCACACCAGTTCTTGACACACTAGTGCGAGCATATGCATCAGCACTCTTCCTCATTTCAAACTCTTTTACAAGAGTATTCACTTCCTTAGATGATGATGCTTTGTAGTTCTTATAGTCATCAATGAACCCTAAGATCCAGTTAGCAGTAACATCCTCAAGATCAGAAGCGTGAAGGGAGAAATGTGACTCTAATCTATCACTAACAACACCAATGGGGACAATAACTTTATCCAGATCTACATCAGGCAGTGTGACATAGGTAGGACTAGTAGCATGTTGATTGCGAAGATCTTCTAGGTTCCTATCAAAAGAACGCTGAGTTTGTGCCTCATCAACATTATTGTCTGATCCACCTTCCATTTCAATATCATCATCTAATTCATCGGATTCATCTGATTCACCATCAACGTCAGCATTTTCTTCACCACCAGATTGTTGCTCATTCTCCTGAGGTTGTTGGTGTGTATCACTTTGACCGTCAGTGTTACCCTCAAGGTTCACATCAACAGTTTGAGTTTCTTTCTCCATTTGTTCTTGATGCAGTGCATATGCTGCCTTGGCAAGCACTAGAACATCCTCAAATGTCTCAGCATTGCTAATACGAGTGACAATATCACTCTCCGCATCATTGAACTCAATATCATAGAATGAACCAACCTTGAAATATAGATTCACACGGTCAATATATGATAATTGGTTTACATCTTTATCATTCAATTCAAAGAAATCTTTCTCATTCATGTCACGATAACCCCGATGAAAGTCTTTTGTTAGACCGGGATAACGCTTCTTCATTAGTTTCTCAATGCGAGCATCTTCTACGATGTTGACATACGAGAATGGCACATCTTTATATTGTTCTTCCTTGCTCCACTCACGAAGTTCTGTGAATAATGCGTGTCCCACTTCGTGAGCAACCAACATATCATAAACATATTGTTTCATACCATCCCAGATAGGTAGAGTCAGCAGACGACGATCAATATCAAAGGATGCAGTTGACACCTGGCGGTGTTCTACGATAAGGTTCTCAGTTGCCAACAGTTTGGCAAGCATCCCTTGAATCTCAGTGGTCGCCATGTCTTTGTCTCAACTGAAATCAGTATAGTACCTAGGGTGTTGGATTCTCTCCTGATGATGACGCTTCAGAGATTGGCACACGTTTGGCAATTTGCTTACTGATATTGGTATGGGGAATAGGACAAGAAATTTTACAAGAATTCATCTCAATGCCATGCAATGATGGATGCAGTTTAGATCCATCATGTGGCACAACTTCAATTCCATGATTCACTACCATATTTACATCACCTCTAGGCAAGCAGGTTGTGCCACTTCCACGACTGACACACACAGTCATGCTATGTGTGCAAAAGAAGGATACAATTCCATAGCGTTCCCCAAATTGCACTACATCACCAACGCTCCACTCATTTTCTTCATACACTTCATGATTTGAGTTCCAGTCTCTAGGCATCATTTTCTCCGTACTTGACCAAGTTTTTGAGCATGGATTTCTTCTTGATAAGAATAGTGTTTGAATTCAATCCAGTTGTCCCATGGATCTTTTATTGTGGTACGATGACACCTAACATTTTGTCCATGTAAATGTGCCTCACTTGGATCTATCTTCTTAGGTACCAAGAAGTTGTACTTACTATCAATTACATTGATCTCAGGATGTTCCTTACAATGATTGACAACCTCAAAGTATTCCTCCTTATCCAAGAAAACAGGACCATTATGTCTTGGCAACCTTGAATGTTGTTGAGGAATAGATGTTTCTCCTTGGAGTACACTTATGTGGTGACCAGCAAATGAAAAAATGAATCCAGGATTGTGTGACCCATCTTCAACATTGATAGCAAACCTTTGACAGAATTTACATCCAAGCACATCACAATACCACCGAATTCCTTCCTCAATGTCAGGAATAGTGAACGCCATGTGCCATATCGTTTTGGTATGACTGTCAGCGAGGATTGTCATCGACTAACTACATCTGTCACTAATTTATTATATCATGTATAAGGGAAAAAGCATACTATGTGTCATTCCAGCAAGAATGTTGTCAGGTAGATTCCCTGGCAAACCCATGGCACTCATCAACGGCACCCAGATGGTCCTGAGAGTGGCAGAAATAGCATCAAGGTCAAAGTATGTTGATAACGTTGTAATCGCCACTGAGGACGATTCTATCGTAGATTTGTGCTGGGATGCAGGTTATGATGCTTTGCTGACAAGTGTTCACTATACTTGCACACATCGTGTCGCTGAAGTAGCAGCAACACAACCACATGATTACATATTCAATCTACAAGGTGATGAACCACTTACTAAACCTGAGTGGATAGACGAAATGATTGCTTATGGTATTGATAATGACTGTGATATGGTGCAGAGTTCACGAAGTCTTGAGGAAGGTGAGTTAGAAGACGAAGATGTTGTCAAAATGATTGAAAACAACGGTAAAGTTGTTCACATGCAACGCAAACCTGATGTGGTATGTGACAATATCACTGTGCAACTAGGGTTATACTTTTATAGACGAAGTGTTATCGTTGATTTCCCTAACTGTGACATGACATTTGTCAAGTATTGGAAAGGACTTGACACAATTGGTTTCATTGGTAAATATAATGTCATACCATACGATCTAAAGTGTGGTAAGATACGTGCAGTTGACCGTGCATGGCACATTCAAGAGGTAGAATGGTTACTGACCCTACAGAACTAAAACAAGCGGCAAGAATGCTCGATAATGCCTTCAAGGTGGCATTGATGGGCACAGGTGGTAACCTTGCCATCGCACAACATGCAGCAAGTGACATTTACCGTCACATGGGTAAGTTTTCTTTTGCTCCCGATAGTGTCAATCAGACTGCACTGGGTGGTGATGGTGACTGGAAGGCACCATGGTTAGATTATGCTATTCCGACAGCAGATCTTATCATTCTTATCACTTGCAGGATAGACTCACCTGCGGTATATGCTCTTGAGTGTGTAATAGGTGCACCAGCACTTGGTCCTGAACGTGTGCTTATCATTGCTCCAGAGAAACACGAATCTATTCATACATTGGTGATTGAATCTGAGTTCTATCACGAATTTGAATGTAAAGCATTGATGGCAATCTATAACATGATGGAAGAATGTGGTGTTGAGTTACCACTACTACCACGTCATGCACCTACAAAAGATGTTACTTCACGATGTGATGTATATTGCTTTGACATTGATGGTACACTAACTCAACCACATGATAGTGATCCATGGAATGCTGTGCCACGCATGGATCGCATTGAAAAAGTCAATGAGTTATATGATGATGGTTGTACGATACATTTACAGACAGCACGTGGGTACATCTCAAGTGTAAAGAGATACCCTAATGATCCACAAGCGCAACAACGTAATGCAGACTATCTGTGTCGTGGTAGAACTGAGAAACAATTAGAAGAATGGGGTGTCAAGTATCATTCATTATACTTTGGTAAACCACGTGCATCAACATATATTGATGATCGTGGATGGAATGACAGTGAGTTCTTTTCTCTCTTAGAGCATCCTAAAGAAGATCCACCATTTCACCACCCTGTGTAGTTAGTTGAGCACCTATTTGTTGATGCTCAATCCATTCATAACCTCTCCGGTAAGATACACTCTCTCGGAACAATTGCCGCTCATGTATCATACCTCTTTCTCTCATGTCATCATATAATTTACGTGGACTCTTGAGTGCATCAAGACCTAGCATATTATTGACTAACCACACACGATCATGAAAATCTATATCATTCCATTGTTCAGTCCAGTGGAAGAATGTTTTCTGTTTCTCTGTTAGATAATCATATCCCCACTTGAGATGTGATAACACACGTTCAGGTTGTCTATCCATCTCCTCTTTTGTTTTAGTTCTATATTTTCTTATATCATCATAGATATAAATCTGCTTGCCAAGATATGCAGCATAGTATAAATCAGTGCCGGGCCAAGGAATATAAACTGTCGCGTGTTTTTGAAATAATGTTGACAACTTGATCTGACGTGACTCACGATCAGTCAGCGACACTATCTGGTGGTCATCAGGTAGTTTTAGTTTTGTCCAGTGCTTCCACTTATCACAGTCACGAAATGGAACTAGAAATGTAATAGGTGTGGGTGCTGAATCAATAGCATCCTGTACAGTGCTATACTCATCATCACGTATAGTTACCTGATCATCACGTGGAAGGAAAAATAATGATCCTTTAGGTTCTACATATCGCTGAGTATATACTCTACCCAATTCCCACAAGAATGGACATGTACCATAATAACTGGTAACATCACTAAATTTATATTTTGAGATCTTCTCATGATGAAATTTGGACCAGGAATATAATACTTTACTATCAAATACGTCAGATTTAGTGTATAACAGATCAGGACGACCTATTGCTTCTCTACACACGCCTGGTTGAATACCAAACATAAAAAAAGTATCCGGGTGTTGACCCAGATACCTTGACATACTATGATGCCATTTATCAGATTGTTGTGCCATTACTATTATGCCATGCCACCGCCGAACTGTCGGTCAACACCATCTGTTGTGGAACGATAATAACCAACATGCTCACTATTTTCAATTAGAATAGAGTCAACCTCGTCATCACTCAATAAACCTTTTTCAAGCAACAACTGAACAAGACCCTCAGTTGATACTTCAATGGAGTCAGTAAAATATGGTGACCAAAGTGTGTGGTGCTCATACTCACTAACGACTCCAAATTCGCCAGCAAGTGCACGATTATAGAGAAGACGTGAGTGCTCTACAACATCATCGGGAGAGCATGTATAAGACAACCAGTCCTCATCTAGAGGAGCAAAATCAACCTCAAGGTTGATCATGTTGTTTTCTGGATTTGCCCAGGCAGGATTACGTGCTGCTGCGACTTCGTAATTAGTAGACATTTTTTTGTGTATCTCCTATGATTGATCAGGAATAACGCAACCATAGAGTTGCAGAGTATGCAACCGTAGTATTTACGGTCACAGAGTTTACAGTAACGTTGACAGATGCTGTACCATTGATTGTTAGGTTATCTGTTGGAATATTACCAGCAACGCTCAAGTTATCCGTAGGAACGTTACCTGCCACTCCAGTGTTATCACCACCCACATTGACAGAACCACCAACGCTCAAGTTATCAGTAGGAACACCAGAGTTCACGTTGAACGATCCACCTTTACCGCCTTGAATATTACCTGAGACGTTGACGTTGGTGTTACCTTGAACGTTACCACTACTCAGGTTACCAGATAGGTTACCCTGAATATTACCACTAGACAATGAAGTATTGCCTTGAACATTACCACCAGAAAGTGACAAGTTACCGCTTGGGTTTGCCTGAATATTACCAGAACCACTACCAGAACCAGTACCAGAACCAGAGTTGACTAGTGCTGCGCCTGAGTCATAACCCATACATCTCCAGTTTCCTGAAGGTGTTGTGTTAGCTACTCGACCAGTAGCATCTGAATATCGTAAGGAGGAACCTGCTAGAGTAGACCCAGGTTGATACTGAGTATTACCTGAGGACTGCTGCATGAAGGCATATGTACCAACATCACCAACAGAAGCATTAGCATTGATAGAAGCAGTTAGAGAAATTGATGCTGTGTTGATAGCACTAATTCTTTTATCTGAATCAACAGTAATAATGGGTACAGCAGACGCACTGCCATAGTTACCGGCAGATACATCTGTTGTCTGATTTACATTTGACCCGGTACCGTATAGAGCCATTGATTTATTAGTCTCCTATCGTAAAGTTATTTAGGTGAACAAAGGAATAATGAATGAGCAATTAGACTTCTTCCATCAGGAATCTGAATTTTTTACCATTACGACGGTTAGTAATATATAGATGCTCCTCACCCTCTTCGATTAGGTAGGAACCCCAGGTGCCATCAATGCTGTTAGGACCTTTTGCTTCGTTGCTCAGATCCAAGTCAGAACTGTAAACGTTTGCCCACCTAGTTCCAGATGCACCAAGATCTCTAGATCCATTCGCATTAGGTAAGATGTTACCAGATACTGTCATAGTACCAGTAAATGTATCAGAAGTATCTGATCTCATGAATGAGGCACTACTAATACCATCAAGAGTGTCAGCATCTAGACCTGATCCAGAACCATCAACAGTCTTGATCAGAGTTAGGATTTCACTTGCTGTTTGATCAGCAGTTGCCGATGCTTCAATTCCGTCAAGTTTTGAGTGGTCTGCGTTAGTAAAGTTTTGATCTGTTTGTGATGCTACAGCAAAGTCTATAGTACCATCAGCATCTTGATATGTTACTGTAATACCACTTTCAGTATTACTTGATAACATTGCTCCAACAATGTCCTGAATTTCCTCAGCAGTCTGATCAGCAGTTGCCGATGCTTCAATACCATTTAGTTTACTATGGTCGGCATCAGTAAACACGTTGGAATCTGTAGCTGCTTCAACTGCTGCTCTAATTTCAGCATCAGTCTGATCAGCAGTTGCACTAGACTCGATACCATCTAGTTTGGAACCATCAGCAGAAAGATCCCTTCCATCAACAGTCTCAGAACCAGACATAACGATGTTACCAGTCATCGTACCACCGGCAAGAGGTAGTTTAGCAGCAATACTAGTAGTTACAGTGCTAGAGAATGAAGCACTATCACCCAATGCTGCTGCCAATTCATTTAGGGTGTCTAATGCACCAGGTGCACCATCGACAAGGTTACTGATAGAAGTATCAACGTACGCCTTGACCGACTGTTGAGTAGGAACTCTAATAGGACTGTTACCAGACAGATCGTCTTCATCGATAACAAAACTCATCGCAGAAGTGCTAGAATCGCTGTTCATCACAGCGCCAGCAGCGTTCACATTGGTGGAATCGGTTACATCAGCACTTGCCTCAATAGCGTCGAGTTTGCTACGATCCAAATTAGTAAACACATGACAGTCACTAGCATCAGCAACTAAGGCACGAATTTCAGCAGCAGTTTGGTCTGCTGTTGCTGATGCTTCAATACCATCTAGTTTGTCATGATGTGTTGTTGACATCAGACCTGCAATAGAACCAGTTGCTTCGCCAATTACGACGTTGTCTCCAGTACTACTTGTGATAGTAATTTGACCGGTTGCTGTTGACTTTCCTAAGTTTGTGGTTGTGTTTACAGTGTTTGTTGATAACGCTGTAATACGTCCTTTAGCGTCAACTGTGATTGCTGGAATTGCAGTTGCAGAACCGTAACTTCCGGCACTAACACCTGAAGCAGCAAGAGTAATTGCACCGGCAGAACTAGCAGTAGCGTCTCCAGAAGTAGCAGCATAGATGTATGTCTTGATTCTACTCATATCGGAACGTCTGTTCGTTCCACCACCACCATCGTCAACGATGAATTCGTCAGCATCAACTAAAGCAGCACCAATGTCTGTACCACCATCAATGTTCAACGCTGATAAGGAAACCTTATTGGCAGTTGAGATTGTTGATAACTTAGTATCACCAATTGAACCTGCTAACTGTGCGTTAGTGATAGTTCCAACTAGACTACTAGTAGGATAAGCAGTAGCATCACTCAAGTCAAATGCTGGAGTTCCGTCTGATCCACCTAATGAAAGTGATACACCACCATAAGATACGGTGCTGTTAGACAGTTTGGTGTTAGCAATTGATCCTGCCAACTGAGCATTGGTAATAGTACCACTCAGACTGCTAGTAGGATAGTCAGTAGCATCACTTAGGTCAAATGCTGGAGTAGAATCAGAAGCACCTAGTGCTAGACTTACACCACCAAAGGATACACTGCTGTTAGATAGCAAGGAGTTGCCAATACTACCAGCAAGTTTAGAAGCAGCGATACTTCCTGCCAACTGTGCGTTAGTGATAGTTCCAACTAGACTACTAGTAGGATAAGCAGTAGCATCACTCAAGTCAAATGCTGGAGTAGAATCAGAAGCACCTAGTGCTAGACTTACGCCACCATAAGATACAGTGCTATTGCTCAGTTTGCTGTTAGCAATACTTCCTGCTAACTGAGCATTGGTAATCGTACCAGTTAGACTACTAGTAGGATAAGAAGTAGCATCACTTAGGTCAAACGCCGGAGTAGCATCAGCAGCACCTAGAGCAACAGAAATACCACCAAAGGATACACTACTGTTTGCTAGATTAGCATTCGTAATTGCTGTACCGTTCCATACACCAGAGGCAATCGTGCCAACAGATGTCAAGGAAGAGCTGACAACACTAGAACCAAGTGTGGTAGCACTCAGAACAGAAGCATCAGCAATCTGGAATGTTTTTCCACTTACAAGATTGACGTGCTCGGAGAACTCCCACTGATCATTATCATTTTGCCACAGAATAGTGTGGTCAGAGTCTCCCTTCAGGATAACACCACCACCGTTGGCAGAACTATCATTAGGAGAAGCAGTAGCACCCAGTTCGATGTGCTTGTCATCAACCGAAATGGTGGTAGAGTTGATGGTAGTTGTCGTACCGTTGATTACGAGGTTACCAGTGACGGTAAGACCAGCACCAACTGTTAGACCACCACTAAGAGTTGCATCATCCATGGTCGCACGACCAGTGATGTCAGGTGTGGCAACGGTTGGTGAAGTGCCAAACACAAGAGCACCAGTGCCAGTCTCGCCAGTTACGGCGGCGGCAAGATTGCTGCTTGAAGGAGTTCCAAGGAATGTGGCAACGTTAGAAGCGAGACCAGAAACACCAGTAGAAATAGGAAGACTGGTTGCATCACTCAGGTCAAATGCTGGTGTAGCATCTGTGCCACCTAGTGATAGACTTACACCACCATAAGATACACTGCTATTGCTTAGTTTACCGTTAGCAATAGAACCTGCTAGTTGAGCATTGGTAATCGTACCAGTTAGACTACTAGTAGGATAAGAAGTAGCATCACTTAGGTCAAACGCCGGAGTAGCGTCTGTTCCACCTAAAGTAATTGTTACACCACCAATACTCGTAGTAGAATTTGTTAGTTTACTATTAGCAATACTACCTGCTAACTGTGCGTTAGTGATAGTTCCAACTAGACTACTAGTAGGATAAGCAGTAGCATCACTTAGGTCAAATGCTGGAGTTGCGTCAGAAGCACCAAGATCAACCGAGACACCACCAAAAGAAACACTATCATTAGATAGTTTGCTGTTAGCAATACTTCCTGCTAACTGAGCATTGGTAACAGTACCAGTCAGATCGGTAGTGGGTAGATTACCACTGAACGTTGTTGCTGTAAGTGTACCGCCACTGAAAGTTAGAGACCCAGAATCTCCGAGTTCTCCATTTGTTCCAGCGACAACAACACGACCAGAAGTAAGGTCAGAAATTTGAGCAGTAGCAGCAGTAAAACCTGCTGAAACTTGTACGGTTGTTGCTTGTACTTGAGTTAGCGTTGAAATACCAGTAATTCTTTGATTACTAGCAGTTACTTCATCATATGACAGATCACCTGTTACACTAAGATCACCCGCGACCGAAAGGTCGCCACTCATGACCACATTAGCCGCAAATGTAGATATGCCAACGTGAGTTGAAAGACCTGCAATTACTTGCTGATTCTTTCCACCAACTTTAGACAGTTCCCTGGCTCTTGACATGGCGTATTATTACACAAATAATTCTGTAATATTATTTATCTTCTATTTTATTCTGACTCGAAACGCTACCCTTTGACTCATCTCAGAAGCAGATTGTCTAGGTGGATTTGTTAGATGAGTCTGATGATGTGGATAAACAATTACTCTACCAGGTCTATTACCTATAATTTGATTTGCCCATCCAATATCAAAATCATGTTTCCAATGTTTAGCCCCAGTATAGTCATCACCATAATATAAAAAGTCAGCACCCCAATCAGGTCGCCACTCTCGATTTACAACATATAATACTGTATAATATCTATCATCAGTTATACCAACAGTTGGACTGGTATCTCTATGTATTTGCCCAATACGGTTACCAATAGGAGATCCTGTAATTGACTCAGCACATCGTGCATTGAAATATGCCCTCCACCCAATCTTCTTCTGTTCTTGAGTAACATTATACTTATCAAGGAATTGTGTGCCATCCTTGTAAAACTTATGGTAACCAGATAAACCAGCAATACTTTCAGGCAATCCTTCTACTTCAGCACCACCATCAAATACTTTATTGTTGATTATAGTCCATAACTCATAGATCATAGAATGCCTTACCTGTAAGGATTCTTCCCCCCATGCAAATGGATGTCTGTACATTGAAAACTTTAGCAAGTCCAATATACCCATTGGTCCTAAATCTTTGTCCAAAAAGTGACGACTAGATGTTTTACCATCTTTCGCTGGTATATACTCAGATAAAGTTACTTTACTATATCCAATCCACTCTTGATACCAAGATATATTCTGACAATATTCGTAGATACTATCTGCCAGAGTGTTAGGAATTATATCATCATAATATTTCACAGTCATTCAATTCACACCTCAGTTAGAGCAATCTTATACTTCTTACCTGTAATATTATTGATCATGTAGATGTTATCGTCACCTTCTTGTAACGTCCAGTTGCCCTCTGTACCATCTACATCATTACCACCTGAACCAACATTGCTAAAGTGCATGTCAGAGGTATAGACATTTGCCCATCGGGAACCAATTGCACCCAGATCACGTGTATTATTAGAATCTGGCAGCATATTACCATTCAGGGTAACATCAGAAACGCTAATACTGGGGGTGCCAGATAAACCAGTGGAGGTACCTGCTAAGGTACCGGTGAAGTTTACTGATGATAGAATATTTGTGCTTGGATTATACTGAAGACTGGTATCAGTTCTAATAGTTTCTAGTCCAGTATTTGAATCAACAAAACACATAAAATGCTGAGCATTTGTTTCGTTGGTTGCTGTTATGGTAACTGTGCTACCAGCAATATTGGTTAGATTAGAACCATCACCATGGAACTCAAAAGCAGTAACAATACCAGATGTATTGACATTCTGAGTAATAGCACCTGTTGTATCACCAACAATAATGTCACCATCCTTGATGGGGAGGACAGCAGTTACGTTACCACTATACTCAGAGTGTGGTGCTGCCTGTACTCTAGTATAATGAGCGTTGTTTACCTCACAATAGTAATCAATACGAGCAGGACTGCCATCACTACTACGAATCTCAAGCAGATTAGTTACTGTAGAGACACCAGCAGCATTGATTGTTCCGGTAACATTACCAGTTAGAGGACCAGTGAAACTAGTTGCAGATAAAATGCCAGTGACTACAGCACCATCATTAGTAGTTCTAAATTTAGAAAGAGCATTATAATAAAGTTCTACACCTGCATTTTGAGCAAAAGAGGCAGAAATTTCAGTACCATTTGCATGTATATAAACATTCTTGCCTTTTACATAGATATCCTCACTAGTGCCAGAGTCAATAATGTTATCAGATCCATCATAATAGATATCTAAATCATTACTGCCAAAGATTAGTCTATTAGTACCACTAATTTCAACATTCCCATTATGTGTAGTGACACCACTAACAATCAAGTTAGTTGTATTCAGAGATGTTGCTGTAGAAACACCAGGTGCATTCAGGTTGCCATCAAATCCAAATGATCCAGTAGGTGCTACGAAACCCGCATTCGTAGTAACAATACCAGAAACACTAAGAGTTGTTCCTAACAGTTGAGCAATCGTAGAGACGCCAGTAGAGTTGATATTACCAGTTACATCACCAGTAAGATCACCAGTTACATTACCAGTTACATCACCAGTAAGATCACCAATTACATCACCAGTAAGATCACCATATAAATTAGTAGCAGTTACTGCCGTACCAGTCAGATTTCCATTGAAGAGAATACCAGCAGTGACAATACCAGTGGCATTTACATTATCAAATTGTCCAGTTACACCAATAGAGGCAATACCAACCGTTACCTGACTTACAGTAAGACCAGCACCAATACGGAAGGTAGAAACATTTCCAAATGCTTCAGTACCATCAGCATTCTGCATGGTAGATGTAGAATCTGCCGCTGAGAATATAGTTACAACACCCGCTCTACCAGGTTCAGGGAAGAATGATAGACCAGCACCCACTTTGATAGTGGTAATACCAGTCGCACGTACAAACTCATTAGCATCTGCAATACTAAGAGTTGTTTTCTCTACAAATACAGTGGCAACACCAACCTCAACGCCACCAAAAGTTTGTTTGGTTTGTTCAACATTGACACCATTACCAATAAAGTTGAATCTAGTAACAGAACCAGCATAACCTGTTGGAGTAACACTCTCATCAGATACTGTCAATCCTGTAGCAGCACCGGAAGGAGATCCACTGGGTTCTGCCCAATATCTTTCACCAGTAACAGTGCCATAAAGGACATAGTTATTGTCTGCGGGTAAACCTAAGTTAGGTTCTGCCTCGTCAGTTCCAAGGAAAGATGGAAACCCAGGAGTTTGTTTACGTTCTGTGGAAAGTCCTGCGTAGGAGGTAACACCTACTCGTCCAGACAATAATCTTGGCATCTTACTTAGCGTTTTCTAGAATAGAAATGATACACTTCATGGTGTTATTTTGATCTCCCTCAATTTTGAGGATGTCACCTGTTTCCATAACAAGACGACCGTCAATAAATGACATAGCATCTTGATGAGGAACACGTGCAGAGCGCACTAGTTCATTATCAACTGAATCTCTACTGTGCTTTACAGTAAAAGAAGTTACAGAAGATCCTTGACCAACGTTAGAAACGTTGCCGTAAATCACCAAAGCAGCAACACCAGGAGGGCAAGTGTATATGCCAACAGCAGCATCAGTGACAGTATGGGTGATCGTTCTGAATTTATTGAGTGGAATTGCAGCCATTTTACATCTGTCCTCCTAAGGAAATAATCAGTGGCGTAAGTGTTGCTTGGATACTCTTATTGAAAGCATCTCCAGTAATGGTACCTGTTTGTTGATTGATAGTAAATCCATCACCAACTTTTAGGTTACCTCTTTCGTCAGTGGACGTGTAAACAACTCTACCTCCACCTTCAGAAACAGTTTCATTTTCTGGGATCGTAACACCACCATTTCTGGGAAGTGCGTTGGCAATGGTAAGACCAGCACCAACAAATTCAAAAGTGTACGATGATGCCAGGATCAGTGATTGTCTCTGGAAAGGAACTGCCGATCCAAGACCGACAGTTGCCGGTAAATTTTGATCGATAGTAATTGTCGAAACACCAGCAGTTACCGGCGTAGCAGTATTTATGGTAAAATAAGCAGGTCCAATTTCAGACGTTGCAGTTGCAGTTGTTCCTGAATTGGGAGATGCAATCTGCACTGTTGGTGCAGTACGATATTGATTGCCTGTAGCAAAGATATTGACTCCAGTAACTTTACCAAATCCATTGACAACTGACACACCCTCAGCGGTTGAACCATTCGGTCCAGTAGGACCTCCAATGGTAACCTTAGGAGGATTAGAAGAAGTATAACCACTGCCAGCAGCAGTTACATTGATTTTGATAACCTCATTGAACAACTCTCCCAGGTAAAGCACCTGACCAGAGTAAGGACGTTGAGTAAGACCAGATACTACAATAGTATTATCTTCCTCAATTGCATTTGCTGCCAACGTTCCTGTATTGGTAACAGTACCAACACCAGATGCTACGATACCAAAGGTACCAAATGATGCGTTAGAGTTGTTCAGGTCACACTGACCACCACTGACGCAGGAGATAGCGTACTCATCACACACGGTGAAGATAGACACTAACTGAGCATAACCATCGTTAGAGATCGTAACACCAATACCACCCTGATTATACTGAGTATATGAATCAACTACCATGGACTTGGTACCATCAGCATGGTTACCATTGATCCTCATGCCAATGCTGTCAGGAACAAAGTTAGTACAGTTCCTAACATATGGCGACTGAGTGATGATACCAGCAATTCTTGCATGACTACCAGCATTACCTACATTGATTGTAAAGGTATCAGTGGTAACAGCACTAATTGCAGTTAGGATACCCGCAACATGATCTGTAGGACGGGGATATGTATGGTCACTTGCGAAATTGTCTTGCTCACACTTGAATGTTATAGCATTCGTTACAATGCCTACACTATCGCTAACACTTAGACCATGATTTGCCACCGTAACAGTACTAACACCACTTGTGGGGTCATATAAGAACGCTGTAGGTGTCGTGGAAAGACCAGTGTGCCACACAGGTCCAATCTTGATTGAATTTGCGGTGGCACTTACAAAAGTATGACGGTTTACTACACCTTCAGGTGGAAACGTAATCATTGCACCAGTGTTGGCAGCACCAACAAAGGACATGTTTTGAATCAGGGCACCATTGTGAACTTGGAAAAGATCCTGACTTACATTGTTAGGGATAATCTGGGTGTTACGAAGATCATCACCATCGATTGTAACATTACGAGGAACAAAGATTGGATTGTTCTCACGATAGATACCACCAGCAACCCTAATTACATCCCCGGCACCTGCAATCGCAGTGGTTGCTTTGATAGTACGCTTGGAACTACTTAGAGTTCTACCATCATTAGCATCATCACCGTCTTCAGTAACATAGAATACGTTTAGTGTGGAAGCACCAGCACCAACCCATTGCAGTTTACCAGAAGAATTTGCTGCAAGAATAGAAGATGCAGAACCAACAGTACTATTAGAATCCCGCCATACACCAGAGGCACGAGTCTCTGTAACAATATCTAATGCATATTCAGGTTGTGTGCTACCAATACCAACCCTAGTATTATCTTCTCGATAGGTAAGTTTTGGAGAACCACCAAACTTACCATTTGCTTTCTTATATTGTACTTCGTAAGTATTTCCAGCGGCATCAGTCTCAATCTCAGCAAGATCAGTCCAAGAAACAGCAGTTCCAACACTAATCAGTGCTTGACCACTGGTACCAGCACTTTCATTTGCATCATAAAGTCGCTTTCTTACGATTACATCTTTGTTGAAATCAACATCTTTACCAGGTTGAGTTGACCCGATGCCAACTTGACCGGCGGCAACAATGCCATCAAAGTTTGCTGTAGGTTGAACATCTAAACCGTAACTGGGATTAGTTTTACCAATACCAGTACGATTATTATCAGCATCGACAACTAATGCGCTGTCGCCAACCTCAAGTCCCTTCTCAATACCAAATTTCTTGTTTACCGCAGCCATTTACAACAAGACTCCTTTATAAGAGTATTTATCAAACAGTACGCATGATGAATGCAAGAACATAATATGGAGGTAGGTTTGCATTGGTTCCAGAAACACCTTCATTAGCAATCGCAGTGGTCGTCGCGACTGTGACACCCGTCGATGTATCTGAAGTTCTATAATATTGTGCGTCAGTCTCATCGAGATCACTGTCGGCATCATATGTGAACTGACCAGCAGTTCTATTTGTCCAGGTACCACTGTTAGCAGCGGGACCAAGTTCGTCATCTCCAGGGAAGATGTGGTTGTGTGCCGACTCACTAACAGAAGAAGTTGATGTTGCGCCGTGATTGTGAGAAACAACTACAGCATTAGTAGAACCACCAGTGGTCCCGGCGGTGAATGTATCACCCGAAGATAGTACAAATCGATCTTTCAGGTTGGGGGTACCATTATTACCATTACACAGTGCCCATCCAGAAGGAACACTACCTCCACTCCACATGATGATACCACCAATAGGAGTAATACCATTACCAGAGAATGTGTCAGCAGTACATGTACCACCCACAGTAGCATTATTAGTAACGGAAAGAGTATTAGCAGTCAGAGTGTTACCAGTAAAGGTAAGACCACTATTGTCTTCCAGTTCGCCAGATGCACCCACAATTACAACACGTGATTGGGTTAGGTCACTAACTTTTGCGCTACCAACAACAGCAGTGGCAGATGTAAATGCAGCACTAACAGACAGATCACCCGTCAGTGCAGAGTTGCCAGTGACTGCCAGAGCGTTAGAACCAGCAGATGCAGCGCCCAGGGCAAGTTTGTCAAAGGAGAAATGCTCGGTTTGATCAACACTAATAGGACCAAACTTCTTCCAAGGTTGAGTAGAATCAGTAGTACGAACCCAACCAATATATCCTGCTTTATCAAATGTGGTGTTCAGAATGATCTGATCAATACTGGTTGTAGGAGCAGTTTGATTGGCACCATTGATACCAACAAATACACTGGTACCAACATCACCACTACGATTACCCTTTAGTTGAATATCAACCAAAGAAGTATTGCCAAGACTATAGAAGTTCTGTTTGACAGTTAGGTCAGTGAAATCAACAGAAGGAGGAATCTCCGTAACCGCAGTGCTATCAAAAAGATTGATAGTAGATTTCTCTTCACCCGTCAGAGCATCAATTTTCTTACGACCAATGAAGTATTCTCCCCGGTCATTCATACCAGAGTAAACAACACTACCACCACGAGAGGACAAAGACTGAGCAAGCAGTTGCTGCTTATCATCTAAGACACGATCTTGTGTCTGAGGTAAAGCAGTGCTATAATTACCAGGTCCATAACCAACATACTCAAAGGTGTGCCCAGAAGCACGGATCACACTGTGACGACGTTGCTCAACAGGCAGAACTTTGATTCTGACAGCGGCAGAATACTGAGCATGTGATTTTTGATTGGTACCAAGACAACCACGGATGATTTGATTTTTCGTGGAATTAGAGATACGAACAATCTCATTTTCAATTTGGAGATAGTCTCCACGACGGATCTTATTGTTATCTTGTAGAGTAATACTAGTAGAACTAGTAGTAAGACCAGAACTAATCTCAGTCGTCAGACCACCATAGATGGAAATTGTTTGTCCCTTAGAACGATTGCTGATACCAGCACTGTGGGCAATACAACTAGGACCATTGAAGTTGGGAGAAGTTGCTGATGGGATAGAAACGGTCAGTGAAGAACCGTAACCAATGCGATCTAGAACAGCAAACTGACCATTGTAAACACTATTAGCACCACTGATGACAATCTCATCACCACGACGCAAACCAATGTCACGGTTCATCGTGACAGTTGCAATTCCACTAACAGAATCATGTACAATATTAGAAACCGCAGTAGTAACACCTACATGGTAAACAAAACCATTAGTAGATGCAGCAGACACAGTTCCTTCATATACCAGAATCTTAGGATCTGTTACGTTGGTAATTCTCTGTATACCATTGTAGGCAGTGCTGGTAACACCAACCACTTGAATAATATCCCCAACATTATTATCAATCTCAGTGACTGTGACAGTAGCATCAGTTCCAGATGCAGAGAAAGGAACACCTTTGACTGACAGAACATCATTGACACTATATCCAGAACCAAAGTCAACTATATCAATTCCGCTGATAATACCGGCAGCAGCAACAGTAACATCAGCAGTTGCTCCACTACCAGTACCACCAGAAAGGTCTACACTGAAGTAAAATTCAGCGTTACCTGATCCCGTACCGAGGTTACTACCACCAGTCAGACTTCCTACAGTTTTGATACTGTTGAAACCATGATCAACAACAAGATTGGCACTGATATCAGTACCAGAAACAGTTGCTTCAGTGACACCAATACCGATTCCAGTATCTTCAATAATTGCTAAAGTTGACTCACGGGTGATGCTATTAGCACTGTCATTAGATTGTACAAATCCAATGTCATCACGCACAGCATAGGACACTGTGGGTTCTGGATCATCAACATAATTATCAATATCAATGTTAGGTCTCAAATCATTGATATTTTGTGCAAATCGGTTCTTGCCGATGTCATATGGAGATACCTCAGGGATATTACCATACCCAAGCATAGTCAGGTTATAGATACCATCTTGAACACCTGTCTTATAGTTTTGAATAACCTCATGGTTGAATACTTGATAGGCATTACCATAATCCTTACGGACAAAGTAAGGTGAGAAGGTACGACCAGATCCAACAACACTCTGATCATGGCGAGTATATGGAGTGCCAGTGGTAATCGTACTAATACCACCAGGGTTAGTGTTCAAACCAACTCTAAAGGTTTTCTTACTATCAATCTGAAGAACTTCAAACAGACCATTGAAACCAGAGTTATCTGTTCCAGAAACATTATTAGCAGAACGCAGACGGTTGATCTCAATAACCTGACCACGACGCAGGTTGTGGGAGAACTTGGAGGTGATAACACCAACGTTAGAAGACCAGGAAGCATCAATAATGCTAGTGCCTTGACGTAAATCAATATCACTGGTCAGGTTAGTATTATCATTCTTGAATTTATCATCATCAATAACACTACTAGTATCTTCTAAAGAATATCCATTTTGCGGAGGTCCAGAAATAGAAGTACCATCAGGCAGAACATAACGCAATCGATAGATTTTTTGAACATCTTTACGACCATCACTCTTTCTTTCAATATAAGACCGAGTGGTCTCAGGTGTTATTGCGGTTTGGTTTGATACAATAGCAGCGTGAAGATTGTTACCGGTCTTGACGTTGATATACCAACCAGTACTATTATATTGAATAGGATGTCCTGGTTCGCCAGGTTTCTTGATGCGAACATCAGAAACAACCCTAAGACTTCCACCCAGGTTATTGAGACCTGTAATCGGATTATTTGCAATAGCGTTCTCAGGACTTGTAGCAATCTGGATTTGATTGTTATCTAGAGAAGCAGTAATAATATAGTAATTGGTATCATACTCAATACCATCAGGAAGAGAACCACTATCAGAATAGAATCTTACACTTTCTCCAGGAATGAATGTATGGTTTTCTTGCAGAGTAATAATATTACTAGTAATGCTACTGATACCTGCATTAGTACCAACACGGTGTTCTTTCTTACCAGAAGGTCCTGTACCTTGCAGCACAGTCATCAACACCTCAGCGGTGCGGATAGTGCCATCAATGTTGACCTTCAGCAGTTCACCAATCTTTTGACCAACAGTGTATGGACCAGTAGTTGCTGGGGGAGCACTATCCTGTTCAGCATAATCTCTTAGATAAAGATAAGTATCGGAAGCAGCAGCAGTCTTATCAACATCCAGTTTCAACCAGTTGCTGCTAGTCTCTTGAGTAAAGTCCCGTTGTGCAGGAAGGATACCAGTGATATAACCTTTGTCGTCTTTAGTAAAGGCATTTGCCTTGAACCCATCTGCCTTCAGAGCTTGTGCTCCAAAGTTAGAATTAGAGTTGGTAATTGATGAGTCAGAACCAGAGTCACATATAAAATGAATGCCACAACCCACCGCAAAAGTGGATACTAACTGAAGTTGTGCGCTGTTCGACGCCTTGATGTGGAAACTTTCGTAAGTTGGTTTATGCCTTGCTTGTCCGTCTGTATGCAGTAGAGTAGTAGAACCCAGTGCTGACTGGTCCTGATATGTGCCAGTTGTGGTATTGTATTTTACAAATGCCGTATCATCCTTGTTCAAGGAGACCCCAGTAAACTGAGCGATCACCATGGACTTGAATCCAGTTGCCTTGGCACCATCAGCATGGAGACCATTGACACCAAACACCGACCGCACAGAGCAGTTGAAGATGTATGGAGATGCACTTGTTACAGTGTCACTCTCAACAGTGACTGTGGGGGACAACCCTGTAAGGTTAGGAGTAGCAGTAGTGGCAGGTGCAGTAGTAACACTGTAGGTAAACAGGGTGTCACTCAGAACCTGAGACACAATATGGACACCATCATACTCGGTGCCATTGACATTAGAATTACCAGCAACACCAGCAATACTAATAGGAGTACCAACAGACAGACCATGACTGTCATTAGTAACCACAGAAACTACAGTGGTTGCAGTTGCAGAAGAAGGATTGGCACCAGAATAGATGTCAGCAATCTCAATAGCACCAACCTGAGAGATAGCACCAACAATACGAGATTCGTCAATGACCGCCTCAAAGTCGGTATTTGCGGGGTATGATGGGATTGCCCGACCACTATTATTACCATATGCCAGTGTCAACTTAGCATAATACATGTCAAGGTCAGTATTACCCTTGCCAGTTACAATGTTAGCACCATCAGCATACTCAAAGCAGGTGAGTTTATGATGGGAGAAGTTTGGAGTATATGTATTTGTAGTATAATCTTTGAAAATCCTATCTGCCGGATCACCATCAAATAAAGTGAACTCACGGAAGTAACAACCACCAGTTACTCGGAACAGAGCAGTAGCAGGAATGCTGTTATTGGCAGGATCTGGTACATATTTTGGTCTAATCTTAGTCTTACGCAGGTCTGTACCTACGATAGACGTGCCCCGAGGCATGATGACACCACCATGAATCGAGTTGAATGTATAAAGAACGTTATCAGAACTCTGGATATTGAAATTAGAACCAACAGAAAATTCGTTGATACTAACACTGCCACCACTTACACTAGTAGTATTACCAGAAGTGTCAATTTGGTACCCAGGACGGTTGTCAATATAATGTACGCCGGGTGATACGACAATAGTTGTCTTATCAAATTTATCGTTATCTTTACCTAGTTGAAACGAGAATCTGGCAGATTCAAGTAATGCTCGTTGAATCGTCCTAAAAGGACGAGTTCTTGAGTTACCAGTATTACTTACGTCATCTGTTGCATCCAGTTCCTCTGGATTGACATAGATAACGTTACCCTGAATGTTCTTCAGGAAATTTTCAAGTCTACTTAGAGGCATTACCTATTAGTCCTGACACCATTCCTTCAGACTATTTAGGGACCGTCATTATTTTGTTTTCTATAAAGAAGATCCCAAATATCGGTGTCCTCATCAGGTGATTCCTGAGGTTTAGGATCTTCTGCTTCTTTTTCTGGCATTAGGAATACACTAGTTCAATTTCCTCATCGAATTGGAGTGCAGTGTTAGTAAGCGTCCAGACGCTCATAAACTCATCTACAGTATCACATTCAAGTTCTTGGATTCCACCATCAGAACCATGGATAGCGAAGTAACGTCCAGGGATGTTGATCTCTACTTTGGTAACGTACTGGTCGTTTTCCCAAGTGGTAGCGTTCATGTGTAGGATGCGGTTGAAACTATTATACCCTACTAAGCGTCTGAAGACAACTCCGCTGTGACAGTGAAGAAAGCGTTTATGACGCCGCCACCACCGTTACGAATTACAACAGACTTTCCATAAGGCATCGAGTGTACAAACAGTTCTTGAAAAACGGTTCTGGAAGTTAGTTGAACGTGAATACTATCTACGTCAATTTTGTTTGCCCAGGTTTCAGGAAGTTCAATAATCCCATCAACAGTTACTGTACCACGAAATTCAACTGTATTCATAATAAAAACTCCATATATTATGTATTATAGCACAATTACTTAGTAATTGTGTTTTGGGGTCCACGGTAACGTTCATCTAAAATATTACGTTCTTCATCATCTGGTGCCATAAAGACGTTTGGATCAGGATAATCTTCCCAAGTCTTGCCTGCATAGTCAATGATGAGGGGGTTGATATCCTTCCTCTCACCATAAACATGGTAGAAACAATCAATGTCTGTACTAGACTCCAATACAATTTTAGTGTTGTCGAAGTCCTTGACAATGATGTCCTGTTGTGCTCCAATAGGCGTGATGGAGACAGTTATGCTGTTCTCATGAACCAAGTTGACCCAGTAGTCCGGCAGTAGGATCTCAGTCTCACCAGTGAGTCTGCCACGGTGATATACAGCAACCTCAGGACCCTCAATACATGCATAGCGCAGTCGATGACCTTCCTTTGTGGGGTGCTGAATGTCAAATGACTTACCCAGAGCATCTGCTGTAGAAAACCTGGATGCCAGTCTGCCTTTGTTTAGGCAGTCAACTTTGCCAGTAACGTACACATCACCATCAATGTAAACAGCGTTTTCTGCTACTTCACCAATGACTTCAACGTCACCATCAACTTGGAGTGCCCGTCCTGTAACACCAGACTTGAATTGATCAAGGTCTGTGCCAATGTTTACAGTTGCCTTGGCAAATCCACTATGCTTTCCTGCAATAACAGGTCCTGTAACAACTAATGTACCATTGAAGGGTTTGTCCCCATCTAAAGTCTCTTTAGCGGTGTCAAGTTTTGCTGGTTGTTCTCTACCAATGTAGACTTTACCAGTTTCAATGTCCCTAATTCCTGCCATTATTCTACAAGAGAGTTGATGTAATCGCCCAAGGCGGGCGGAATGAGTTTGGATTGTGGTTCATGAATGCGAACCATGTCCCCGATAATGATATTGAATCCTTTTGAATTGGACAATAACTTATCAGAAGCATTTATAGTTACGTTATGTCCTATCATCTTAGCAAAATTCTTTGCTTCAAAGTGAACATCATGTTCTGCATGTAAGTAGATGTCACCCTCAGTAGGGTCAGTTGCCTTCATAATGATGTCTTTTGCCACCACATTGAAGGTTCCCTTACAATCGATATTGATGTCCCCTTCAGACTTGATATTGATCGGACCTGCACCTTTTTGAATGAGGTTAGATCCTTTATCATTTTCTGTAGCACGGAGTTCCCATCCACCATCTTCAAAGATTCTCAAAGATGCCGCAGATCCAGCAGCAAGCGCAATCTGAGATCGGCGAACTGCTTTACCCTCCTCTTCCTTACCGATTCGGAGTGAACCATCCTCAGGATGATTGACAATATATGGTGGTATTTTTGACATTAGTACCCTTTAGGACAATCAATAACAGTAATAAGTTTCGCGGTAGGAATAATAGGGTCTGTATAATCCTTATAAGGTGTGAACTTAGTGATTGGTTTGATAAATGCACCAAAACCAGTTTTTGATTTGATTTTTAGTGAAGGAAGTTCAGACAATCCAAGATCAACTCTACCTGTAGCACCAATAATTCTACCATTTTCTAAGATTGGTGTCAATATACCACCATTGGAAGTTTCAATAAGATCACCTTCCTGATAATTATTTCCAGTGTTGATGACTTGAATGCCATCAACTTCACCAATTACCTGGTTACCCTCAGATTCATTAGCAACCTCTTCAGATGCATCCAAGGTTCCGCCAGGAAGATAACCATTACCAGGATTAGTAATCAAAACATTGACAACTTTGTTACCATCCATGATAGCGACACCAGTTGCTCCTTTACCATTATTACACTTGTCAATAATACTAACAGCAGGTGCTTTATCATAAGAAAGACCAAAGTCCTCCATTGAAGCACCAATCACCTTACCAGTAGAACTGACAACTGCTTTAGCAATTGCACCAAGTCCACCACCACCAAAGAACTCAATGCTCGGTGGTCCACATTCTAAGATATTAGTTTTACAATTGCCAGTAACTTCAGTAATACCATCTACAACACTTGATACCCCACCAATAATATCAGCAGTGCTACCACCAAGTGATGCCAGTTGTTCGGTAGTACCTTTCAATGTATTGAACTTAGTCGCATCTTTACCAAGATCTCCTAAGAATGGGAACGCATCTTTCAATAAATTCGTTGGTCCAGAAGCAATATCGTCAATACCATCAATACCAATGTTTGATAGGAGACCACTAATTGCTTTAGTTCTATCAAAGTCAAGGATCTTCTTCGCTTCTGGTCCAATGTTGATGTTGAAATCAAAAGGTTGAGGTTCACAATTAGAACCTTCGCAGGAGAGCAGTTTCAGAGCAGTTTGTGCTGCACCGGTTGCCTTGTTCATGACACTGCTAAAATCAGGAATAGAAATCCCTTTGATCAGACCTGATAATGCAGCCATTGCAGGTCCAATAAGACCTTGAATTTTATCAGTAATCTGAGTCATCAATGCACCAATCAACTGCTCAGCAGCACACAATGGTACGTTTATAATATTACCCAACAATCCTTTTATGAATCCACCAATCATGTCTTTCAGACCGTTGATGACATTCTCCATCAAGCAATAGATAACATCTTTCTGCTTCTTTAGTTCTAGTTTCTTGATTAGGTTATCCGGTTCCAAGAAAGATAGAACTTCACCTACTTTCTCATCAATATCTTTGAATAAATCTGCACGTGCTCTACGGACAAGTCCAGAGAAATCACCTGCCATTCTGAGAGATGTATCATCAATTAGATTTTCTATATTGAAGGGTTTGTTCAGGTTCTTATCAATCCACCCGTTCGCAGTTTCCTCCAACCCTTCCATAGTAGTAACAAAAGTCTGCAATGCCTTTGCGACATCGCCCATGGCAGACTTAGGAACGTCACACTTTACCGGTCTGCGAATTTCAACCGGTTTATCAGCAATATGTCTAGAAACACTTTCAGCTACTGGTTCCTCTGCTTCTGTATTTCCAGGATCATCGTTTTTTACAGGAGTTTCTTCATCATTAGTAGGAAGTCCTCCATTTGGATTTGGTTCTCCAGATCCAGTAGCTCGAACTGTCGCTCCTAATTGAGATTCGGATCCACCCGTTCTAAGAGATGGATCAACTGTAATTGCAGAGAATCCAGAAGTTCCTTTACTAAGAACATCATCCCAGTCCTGAGAATTGTTGATGAAAGAATGCTGATACAAAGCACCCATAATCACAGGTTGCTGAGCATCCTCCCCATCAAGGAAAAACCCAAAAACAGTTTCTCCACCTTGCAGACTGTTACTTACACCGGCATAATTTACACCCGCACCTTGAGTAGGAGGAACAAGAAGATGTGCCCATGGAAGTTCTTCATCCTTCACCTCATCTGAGGCAGGATGTTTTCCAAGAATCCTTACTTTAGCGCGGTATCCAAATTTTCTGGACTGTTTATCACCAGGGAAAGATCGCCAAGCAGGGTCTGTAGTTACCTGCCCGATGAACCAATGAAAACCATCACGTCCAAGTCTTTTGGATTCAACCAGTTTATTCTCAAGCATTAGTCATCAAATACTTTACACATAGGTGAACCAGGGTGATCATCACAGAACTTATCTAACACCTTATCTTGGTGACGATTCTCTGGATTAGCAATATTACCTTCTGTCTTTGGATCCCACTCATCAGGAGCATGAGTTTCATTACAATGTAGATCTACCTTATACTCATTCCACTTATCATTAGGATCATAAAGTGGATCGGATGGATCTTTTTGGCGTGGTTGTGACATAGTTTAGCACTCCTTATCAATAAATACGTTTTCGCTAGTCATTAGAATAGAATGTGAATGAATCTCGAACAATGTAAAGTCCAGTAAAAGCACCTTTTGGATTCCCCAACTCATGTGCGAGTGAGAACACCATATAGTTACCGGAGGACGGATTTACACCTTCCTTATTCTTCTCAGTATTTAGGTTTGGAAATTTGAAGTTCAACATACTTCCAACTTGAATACTAAGGTTCAAAGGAATTGTGACCTTTACAAATTCAGACATCAATGACTGATACCTAGAACATGCATGTGCTTGTCTCCAAGCAACAGTTTCTGCTATAGTTTTCAAGTCAGTATTGTCTGACATTGCCCCCACGTCTAGTGCAGTTGTATATATTCTAGAAAATTTTTCGTCAATTCCGTTAGGAACAAACTGATCTTCATTTGCACTTGGTAGTTTACTGTCTTTGTAACTGTAATCTACAAAGTGTGGAGTGCGGTCAATGATATTATAGTACCAATTTGCTGATTTGTATTGTCCCTCCATGAGTTTTTTGACGAGATCATGACTTGCCACAAACTCTGGTGGTCCAACCAAAGAAAAATTATTTGCTTCAGTACCAGACTTGGCAGATACCTTTACATAATTTTCTTCTACTTCTCTCTTGAGTGCTTTGTCAACTGAGAAAAATCGATATCCACTACGTTCAGTTTCGGTCAAAAAATAACCAGCACTACCTTTATCGGGGGAGTTTTTACCTTCAATTTCTCCAACGGTCTTTGCAGACAACCTACTAATACAATCAAGAGGTCTCATGTAATTACCCATGAAATCATAGGTATTTGAACTATCATCTACAATATCAATTCTATCACTTTCTACTTCTAAAACTTCTTTGAAAATTTTCTCAACACTGTCAGAGATCTTACCTTTGTATTTCTTGATAACACGTGTTGTTTGATTACTCATAGTAGTTTGAGTAATACATTCAAAACCAAATATTTCTCTCTTTGCATCAGAGAATGCAGAGATTATATTGCTAATTATTAGTTCATTATTTTTACTCTGACTAAACTCAAATGGTTCATCAATACTAGGGTGATCAATAACAAGTTCTACTGCTTGACCACTACGAAGAGGTGTTGACGCACGGAATCCTACGGCATCAGCAAACACAAAAGACACTGTTAGTGTATTGCCTGCACTCTCTTCATATCTAATTGATAGTGATTGTCCCACTAAAGATTGAAGAGACCTAGATCCTTCATCTGTAACCACATTGAGTTTTTGAACAATGAAGTCTTTAGTCCAACGTTTATTCCTATTCTTCATTAGTTGATAATATCCAGATAGGAAAAGACATCCATGCCATATTTATTATTGCTCGCAGGCGCAACGCTGTCAGAAGAATCTTCCTGTGGTTCTGCTGGTTCTTCCTGAACCGTTTGTTGTTGGTTTAGGGATCCCAACAATGGCAGTATGAATAATGGTGCTAACCCATTCAAATCAATACCACTATTACCACTAATTTTGGGAAGCGGGTTTTTGAAACCAGCAATCAATTCTGATAATCTTGGTTTTAGTGGGATTATTTTCGAGGCACCATTTTGTTCTACAGGGTTTTGCCGAAGTGGTTTATTTTTTCCAAGACCCTTAGTAGGAAGAATATTATTTCCTGGAGTTGTCGGACGAACAGGAGGAGTAACTTTTGGAGTTGTCGGACGAACAGGAGGAGTAACGCTTGGAGTTCTCAAAGGGGTTCTCAAACGGGTTCTCAAACGGGTTCTCCCCGCTCCTCTACCTCCAGCAATAGGTACCTTATTGAGTAGGTCTTGTGTAGTAAGAAACCCTCCTACAAGAGGATTATCAATTGTTTTTTGTGTATACTCCCTACGAAGTGCAGTTTCCTCATTAGAGATAAACCGCATGTTAGGAATCTCCTTGTTAGGATCAAATATTCCCGTACGTGGGGACATAATCAATCGACCGTAAGGAGTATCTACCGATTGACGCTGACCCCCACTTTCATCAAATTGTGTTCTCAGATCAGCAACATAATCACCAACTTCTGCTGGAATTGCTTTACTTTTTACCTTTTCTAATTGTTCTTGAAAAGAAGGTGGTGCATCAGGTTTTGGTCCTTTATCTATAACCTCAGGATCTTCTCCATCAAGGTCATCATCAGATGAGAAGTTCGGAATACCACCATCATTTCCACCATCTTGTCCAAGAAGCAAATTTTCTAATTTAGTAACTGCTTCATCGTAATCATCATTCGACCCCCGCATTTTAGTGGTCTTAGATAATTTATCTTTCTCAATCTCTAGTTGTCTACGTGAGTCTGCACCTTGACCAACACCAGTAAGTTTATCAGAAATACCAGCACCCAAAGTTGCTCCACCAAAACTTCCTAGCAAACCACCTAAGAAACCACCAATAGCAGCACCAGGGGCAGCACCAACACCACCAAAGAAGGCACCAATACCAGCACCCAATAAAGCACCACCTTTAGCACCAGCAGCAAAACCTGCCAAACCACCTGCTGTCGTGCTAAGTGCACCAGAAGTTGCCTGTGTTTGTGTCTGACCCTCTGACAGTCTCATTCCATAATCAACTCCTGTCAACGCAGTTGTTGCCACCGCATTGAATTTGCCCATTCGCAAACTACCACGCAACCTTCCCCCACCAGGAACTTTAGATCTAGGTCCAGGAACAATCTTATTTCCTGGTTTTATATTTTTACCGCCACGAAGTCCACCACGGGGAGAACCGCCACCGCGACCACCACCCCTAATTTTATTGATAAGACCAGCACCTATAGCACCAGTACCAAGAGCACCTAATAATCCCCCACCAGTAAAAGGATTATTAGATTTTTCTTTTTCTCTTGCTAACTCTGATTTGAAACTTGAGTAAGCACGTTCTCTTTCTTTAGCAAGTTTTTCTCTTGCTCTAAGATTCCTATCCTCCCCTTGAGTAACAATACGATTGCGTCTAATTACTAACTGAGTTACTGCTATAAAATTCTTCATATTATGCTACCGGCAACAAAGATGGAGAATTATAGTTAGACAACAAACTCAAATTAGCAATAGCATTGCCAGTACCACTAAAAGCAATTGCTTCCACCCTAACCTCAGAATTACTTGGAGGAGCACTAGCACCCCGAACAGGTTGTGGTGGAGGAGTAGATGCCTGTGCTATATCTGGCAACTCTATCGGCAATGATGCTTGATCTTCGGATGGTGGTGTAGGTTCTATGTTTTCTAATGGGCGATCAAGTGTAGCAGGTTTATAATTTGGCGGCAGAGGATCGACTTGCTGCGAACGAGGTTTTATAGGTTGTTGTGTTTTTGTAGGTTGTTGAGAATCAATACCTATAACAAGACCGCCTGATGGCATCTCAAACTTTTTATCATTTCCATGTCCAGTAATAGAAATTATCTTACCATTAGCATCTACAGTAGCAGCATGTGCACCATATCCAGGAGATTCTCCATATCGTATACTACTTCCACCCAAAGTTGGCAATAATATTTCAGCATTTTCAGCACTTTTACCACTACGAGTCTCGTTCTCTTTATTGATATAGTAATCAATACTATTGAACTTACTATGCCTACTATGAGAGTGGGCAGCAATTGCTGCTTCCATGAGTTCTACTTTGTCATCATAACTCATATCAGTACTATACCTTCTATTTGCTACCCCAGTATTTGAAAACTCTATTGTTCTAGCTTGCTCTTCATATCCTCTAGCAAGTTGATCCATCATATTGATAACATCTTCCATCGGAAGATCTTTATTGAATTTCGTATCCACATGATATGAATTCCTACCATCAGCAGTAGGTGTCATACCAATATCTGCCTCAGGTCCAGTAACCATTCCAGACTTGAACGCTTTGGTTTGATCAGCATCATTAGTTACCCTCGGACCTTTCTTAGTGGAAGAATCAGTAGAATTCTTAGAATCTTTAGAATCCTTAGAATCCTCAGAATCCTTACTAGATTCCTTCTCATTCTTTGGTAACGCCAATCCAGCAAGACGATCTAACGCTGTACTAAATCTTCTAGATATGCTCCCAAATCTTTCAACGTCATCTCGATTGATAATATTTCCAGATGCAACTTCTTGTTGCAAAAGTTGATCACGTCTTTGATCGCCTGTTTGTTTCCCCCCGGTCATTCCACCAAGCGCCATTGCTCCTAAAGCAAGTAGCGCCATGATACCACCGGCACGTCCTCTACCCATTTTACCTCCACGAGGAATTCCACCTGTTGGTCTTACACCGCCCTGAGGTGTCCTTCCTCCTCTACTTCCAGCAATGGCTTTGATGCCAAGTATACTGGCAACTCCTCCTGCTATCTCTGGTAGGAAAGCGAGTGCGGCAGTGCCAGCATCAACAGCAGCATTGCCAAAGTCACCTTTGAAAAGATTACTGATTGCAGAAACAAATGCTACTTTGCCAACAAATTCTCTAATACCAAAAAAACTAGTCTTTAGTAGTTCTAAATTTTTTTGGTCTTTTTTGATTATCTTAGATTCTCTATCCAGTTCCCTTTGTCTTGTCCTAATATCTTTCCGGATCTCTGTACGGATAACCTTCATGCTGGCATCCATTCTCTCCATATCAAGGAGAATGCTGCCAAGTCTTCTAGTTACCTTACCCTGGTTATCAGCAACTTCGTCCGCAGTATTTTGTGCACGATTTACCTCACTCCTTACAGGAGCAAGTAATGGTGTTACTGCTGTGACAGTGTTGCTATCCATTAGCGTTTTGCATCTCTAACTTTTGCTTATCTAACATATTCGACAGGTATTTTATGTATACCTCTCGTTCCCATGGTATAAGATTCTCAATATCACTCAACGACCAATGATGATGCTGCAATAATGCGAAGTTGACTTCCATATGGGCATCAATGGTCGTATGGTACATCATTATCCGAAAAAATTTGCCATACCTTCAATGACAACTGGGGTTTCTACTCCCGTGTTAGGATTTTCGACACTACCCTCATATTTCAAACAAGGCATTGTTTCAAAGAACTCTTCAATTTTTTTGAACTGTTGAGAACTAAGTTGTTCAATAAACTTGATAACTTCAGATTGGGTACAATCAGATGATGTCCATGCCTCATCTTCGGTGTAGATGGTTTCTACACATTTTGCAACTGCCTTGAAAGCATCCTCAAGTTTTACTTTTTCTGTAGTGTCAACGCTAAAGTTTTGTTCCAGAAACTCATTCATGGAAGGATACTTTAGTTGAATCCCAATCCCACCACCAAGATCAATTTTATCTTTATGGTTGTCTGGAACATCAAGACCAATGTCTGACATATGAATTTTCAAAGGAACCTGAGTTTCAGGGTCATCATCACAAGTAATCAATAGATCAACAGTCTCACCAACAGATTTGCCACGGATATTCAAAAACAAATATTCGAGATCAAAACTAGGTAAAGTTTCAATTTTGATACGTGAAGTCACGCATGCTTTCAAAACTTCCTTTACTGTAGAAATAATGTCTTTCTGATTACCACTTTCTAAAGCAATCAAAAGTGCTTTTTCTTCCTTGACAAGGAAAGGGCGATATTTGACAGGTTTGCCAGTAGAAAGTAAAGTAACTTCAAAAATAGGTGCTACGACCTTAGGTAATGGCATAATTATTCAATTCAGTAACTTTATTTAGAACGCTATCCTATGGTACTTTCGATAGTTCCTCCATTAGCAAGAATTCTTGAGTCTTCTATACTTCTTCCAGTATCATCAGCATATGATGAAATATCTTCCCTTTCCGCTTTTGCTTTTTTTGCCGCTTCTGCTGCTGCTTCTTTTTCTGCCTCTGTCAACATAATAGCAGAATCTTTTACAGTTCCAACTCCAATTCTTTCAGTAAAGTAATTTTCATATTTGAATGATACTGTAGTCTTGATTAGTTCTGCCGTACCATATGCAAGAGGAGCAGCGATAATACTGGTTGGAAATGCTCTTTCAATATGATAAGTAATAAAATTACTACCACCATCTCTAGATAATGAAGTAATTTCCATACCGCACTTGTAACTATTTGGGTATTGCAGTCTACGACCAGCATTTTTTGATTTTTTTCGAGTCTCTCTATCTGCCACACGTTTTGTCCCAATATCTAGAGGAGAAATAAACTCCATCCAAGCATTGAAAATATCATTAGTAAAATAATCTTGCTGAGAATACCAAGTCAAGTTGATATCTGGATATCTACGGTATACTGCATAATCTTGAGACAATCCTTGGCGGAGTCCATCAACTTTAGAAGTTTGAATTTGAGATCCAGGTAACAGTGCCTCAGAACAAAATAACGATAGGAATTGACCAGGATCACCTCGTCCATTCTTATCATATTTTTTGATGTAATTCAACAAACTTCCACCTTCAGCATCTCCAAAATTGATAGAAACATCGTATTGATTATTGAAAGCCGGATTCATCGATCCGTTCTGTGTTTTACCGTTGATTACATCATCGGTACTCAAACGTGCTCTATTGCTTGCAAATACGTTGGGTTTTGCCATCCCTATCTAAATACACTATGGTCGCTATACTATGTATGTCCTATCAAGGTCGCTATAGACCATCAAACCCCAAAAAATACAAAGGGGACTCTAGAAACATAATCTATCGCTCATTGTGGGAGCGTAAGTTTATGGTATATTGTGACCGGAAAGAATCAATCTTACAGTGGGCATCTGAAGAATTTCATATTCCGTATTATGATCCAACTACAAAAAAAGTCCGTAGATACTTTCCCGACTTCTACATCAAATACAAAAATGTAAATGGTCAAGTAGTAGAGAAGGTTATTGAAGTAAAACCTGCCAGACAGTGTGCTCCTCCAACTACAAAAAAGAGGACTAGAAAACATATTTACGAATCTCTAGAATATGCTAAAAATTTAGCAAAATGGAAAGCAGCAGAAGAGTTTTGTTCTGATCGAAAGTGGGAATTTCAAGTAATGACGGAGAAGGAACTTGGAATATAGAGATGAATTTCCACAATCTACATTGGTAGGTGAACCTGCTCCAGGATCTATTTCATTATTTCATTATACAGCAAAAACTGCCCTAAAACTACCATACTACGATAGGAATCCCCTATGTTATGTGGTAGCAAGAGAAGGTAAAAACATATTCTATGGAATCAACTTACATTATCACCTTCCAGCAAATCGAAAAGCGTTGATACAATATATCGATTCTGGCAGTGATTTTACACGTTTGAGAGGTTATCATAAATACCTAAAATCATACGTAAATAGTCCATTTTTGCAAATTTCAATGGAAGAGTGGGACAAAGCAGTAGCACTTGATTCAGAGCAATTTGTCAGAGACCTCGGCGCTATTGAAATTGATATTAGTCCATCTAAGGTATATCGAAAAGGATTTTATAAGGACTAAACTATGCCACAACCTAACCCAGTAATAAATCCTAGTGGTAACATTCCACCGCAAGTACCTACTTGTATTTTCCCAAACAAATGCGTTGCGAATAACAGTAAAGCAATAACACAAGGACTTAGAGTTGCTGGCGAAAAGATCAGACTATTAGTTGCTGGCGATATGGGAGGCAAGGATTTTGGAAAGATATTGTCTATGCAAAATCTTGACACCAACCAAAATTTAGGAACAAATTCCGCAGAGTTTCAATCTCTTATAAAAAAACCTGAAGTAGCACTGGGACTTATCGCTGCAATTGACAGCATGGCAGAGGCAGCAGATAAGAGTCGTAGAATACCTGAACTCAAACAAGCATTAGATAAGGTTGGTCTAGGAGAATTGCTACAATTAGACGCAACAGGAAGACCTATAGACAATCTAAAGAGATATGCAGGAAATATTCCCGGTCATCTATATAATGCGGCACTTTTGAGTAAATTCCCCAACTTGGCAGCTTCTGGTGCTCCTGTCAGTCCGAATGCGAAGACAACAGAGCAACTGTTAGATCAGATAACAGAACCAGAAGATGCCGATGATACTGTGGTAATCGAAAGCGGACCTGCAAAAATTATAAATCTTTCATACCCAGTAGATGCTCTATACAGCAATAGTTCAGACGATGGTATAACACCAGGCAATGATTATATTAGAATTGAAAGATTTCAATATAGTCCTCCTCAAGCAGATCCAGACCAGAATAACATAGCTAGTGTCATAAATGGAGGTATGAAAAGAGGCACCAATTTGAAAACATTTGTTGGTGTTGTCAAACTACCAATTCCAAATGATTTGAATGTTAGTAATGGTGTTGATTGGGGCGGTGCCAATGCCAACCCTCTTGAAGCAGCAGCGTTCTTTCAAGCAAAAAAGGAAATTACTGCCTCAGGGGGAAATGCCTTAGGCGTAATGCTAAATGCAGTAAAAGGGGGTTTCGATGCTCTTAGTGCTATATCAAAAGCATCAACGGGAGGCGGAAATGCCCAAACAGCACTCTCTGCTGCTATCGCTAAATTTGCTCTTTCTCAAGTAAATATCAACGTTGATCCAGCACAGTTTATTACTAGAGAAACTGGTCAAACATTGAACCCTAATTTAGAACTACTATTCTCTGGTCCTAAATTGAGGAATTTTGCTTTCCGATTTGATTTTGCACCTAACGGCGAAGAAGATGCAAGTGCGTCTCGAAAAATTCAACGATTTTTTAGGGAAGGTATGTTGCCACAAGCAAATACTTTCGGTCCAGGTCAAGAGATGAAGGATACTCTCTTCTTAGGATCTCCAGATGTTTTTAGAATTTCTTACTTCAATGGAGACACTAGAATTAGAAGTCTTCCTATTCATAAAATATGTGCATTGACTCAATGTGCAATCAATTTTACTGATCAAGGTGTTTATCAAACATATCATGATCAACTTGCAGGTTCACAACCAGTAAGATCTCAAATGATCTTATCATTTACTGAGTTGACTCCTCTGTTCCGCGAAGATTACACTGGAGTTGGAGCAGGAGGTAAGAAAAAACTGTTCGGTACTTCTGATGCTTCAAGAGATACATCTGATACAAAAGGTCCTCTTATGGGCAATAATAAAATCAATGAGGAGGACATCGGATTCTAATGCCTTATTTTACAAATTTCCCCAAGGTTTTACTACCTTCATTCTCAGATAACAGGTCATCTAGTTTTGACTATGTTGAAACAACAAATATCTTCAAACGAGGTAAAATTCGTGATGATATCTATGGAAGTCTTACATCATTTAGAAAATTTGTTGTCGCAGGAGATGATCGCCCAGATAATGTAGCAAATACATTATATGGAGATCCTACTCTTGATTGGATTGTTCTTTTATCCAACAACATTATCAATGTTAGGGATGAGTGGCCTATGAATGGGTATGATTTCAAACGATACCTTGACAATAAGTATGGTGGTCCAGAAAATCTAAACAATATTCATCACTATGAAACTATTGAACGCAGAAACTCTCAGAACATCATAATTCAAACTGCTGGCATAAGTTGTGATGCAAACCATACTTTTATCTACTCTGAGAATGGTCTAAATTACACAGAAACTGGATGTGTGTCCGTTTCAAACTTAGAGTATGAAGAGAAGAAAAATGACAAAAAACGTGAAATTTTTGCTCTTCTTCCACAGTATATTGGTCTTATCAAAGAAGACATGCGAGCAATTTTGACATATACTGATTCTAGTCAATTTATCAATCGTAAACTCAAAAAAGGCGATAATTTACGTATTGCAAGTCCTCGCTAAGTGCTGAGGATTATTGGGATTATGAGGAACATCCCAAACTAAAGAATACCTATCAATAGGCCCCACGTTCTTTGCAGCGTGGGGTAATTTATTGTGAAACCAGAAAAAAGTTCCTGGTGGCACTAACATTTGCTCGTCACCGACTCTATACAAATAAGTCCCTTGTAGAGATAAATGATATCTATCCTTTTTCTTATAATACTCTCCTCTGTCAATATGCTCACTTACAGTGCCTCCAGGCAATAATCGAAAAAATGCTGCTCTGCCTGTTTTAGTAATATTGTGCTTCTCCCAAAATTCTTGCACTTTTGGATATAAGTCGTATAATGGGGTTTTTGCTTGTCCCATGGCGTCATGAGGATCCTCACCTTTCATAACTTGTGCCCAAACAAGAGGTAAGAACCCATATGGGTTTTTGTCACCACCAATTTTTGTTTTAGTTTGCTTTGAAACCCAATCCCAGTGTTCTGGATTTATTTCATCCAAAAACGGTTTTACATCAATATTTTTTTCGATGATGATAATGTTTTTGTATGCCATAAAAATCTATAGAGGCAAAAAATGACTGGAGGTTTTTTTGCCCCTTTTTGCAAATAAAAAGTTGATTTCAGTTCACAATATGAAGATGAAATCCTACAGATACCCGGTCCTTATCAGATCTATTCACGTCCACATAATGAACTAGGTTACTGTTGAAAAATACCCCATGGTTTGCCTTGGGGGTCAATACAAGAGCATTTCTATCAGTATTGGGTTTGAGTGCTGTATTCCAATGCTGTTGAGGATATGGGTTCATAATAATCAAATCTCCCGACTTCCTAGGTGCTTTCAACCAAAAAACCCCACTGATTTCTCCATAATTATGATGATGCATACAGTTTGACGCACCACGACCGTTGATATTTGCGAAGAAAGAAGTGTACTCTAAATCATTTACCTTTTCATGCAAATTACAATACTCTAACGCTTTCTGATGAATCAACAACTTCAAATGTTGGAGTGTGTCTTTATTGTTCATCAGTTTCTGCCATCCATCCACATTAGAAAATCCATCAGTTTCAGGATCCTCATCCCGTGTCTGATAGATTTCTGTAAGAGAAAAGTCCAGGATGGGGAGTTTATCCCCTTCCCAGACTCCAATCAATTCAGTAAACCTGAATGTTTGCATCAAGCATCAGCAAGACGTTGAAAATATGACAGAGCATCATCACTATCATCTGTAGTCGAAGATTGTACAGCGGCTACTTTTGCTTTCAACTCTGGTTCAGGATTCTTACTTGTAGTAATCTCCTGCTCCTCATCAAAAGTTTCTGGGTTTACACGTGGAGGACGTGCATTGTTCAGAACCGCGTGAAGACGAGTTTCAAGTTCATCATATGGTTTGAACTGATCTGTGTTAGTAAACTCTTGCAGAGAATATTGCTTTTTCCACATTGCTTCCAATGCATCATCGTCATCTAGAAGAGCAGAAGATGCAGCAAACTCAGAGGAATCGTAGTTACGATAACCTGCAACGTTCTTTGCTTTCAGTTTGAAGTGAGCACCACCCCAGAAATCAAAGGGATCAATTGCTTCCTCGTCCTCAAACTCAGGTTGCATAGCAGCAGAAAGTTTGTCAAAAATCTTCTTACCGAACTTGTACAGGAAGACTTTGCCTTCGTTGTGAGGATTAGCAGGGTCCTTTACAACGTAGATGTTAGCAGTGTAACTGAGTTTACGCTTCTGCTTACGAGCAAGATCCTTGTCTGAGTCAGTGCCACTGTTCCATAGCAGTCGATTGTATTCAGAGACAGGATCTTTCTTGCCCATGGTGGTCAAAGAGTTCTCAATGTACCAACCTCCAGGACCTTGGAAAGCATGGGACCACACCTTTGCCCAAGGAAGTTCTTCCCCATTAGGTGCAGGGAGGAAACGGATTACAGCATAACCGTTACCTGCTTTATCAACTTCCAGTTTCCAAAGACGCTCATCGGCATTATTGGAACCAGTAGTATTCATTTTTTCAATCTCTTTGGTCAGTTTAGAAGTCAAACTGCCAAGTTTAGATTGTTTCTTGAGGTCTGCGAAAGACATAAGATTTTGTATATTCGGTGGATTGTTTGGATTGTCACCGCTCACATAGTATAGCGTGATATTTAGTCAGTGTCAAGCATGTCGAAAGAATGCTGCATCAACGCGGCAGATAGTCTTATTTTGAGATCAAGCAAAAACTCCTGCTCCTCTGGTGGACGAGCAGGTGATCCAGGCCAAGTCTTTATCGCGTAACAGACATGATCATATAGTAATCGAATTTCTTCGATAGGCATCGCAAAAGTGGCGTACCAATCACTGTCAAATTCATCGCGAGACTCTGAGTGGAGATCCATATCGGATCATTTTTTTAGTTGGGTTTGCATATTATCTAAGACATTATGCATGTTGCGAAAGATGGTAGCCATATCAGCGTTCCCAAATCCCATTTCTTTCGACGCTTCAACAAGTTTTTCTTTCATTTCAATCGCTTCAGGATCATCAGACAATGACATCCTTGTCCACATTATCTGTTGCTTCTCTAAGAGTTCTTTCAATGTCTCGATATGTTCCCACTTTGCATCTTGACTCATGTATGGAAACTTTTGTATGACATCATACAATTCTTTTTGCAACTCGTAGATTTCAGTCATCTCACGACTTACATTTTCGCTTTCAAAGAAATTACTCATTTAGTTCAGAGATTACCTGATCTTTGTATTTTTCCTTGTCGATATTTAGGAAGGGAAGGTACTTGCGAATTTTCATACCAATGATATGCCACACAGGATCATCTAATTTTTTATCATAGTCTTTGCAGTATCCAAACAGTTGTTCATAGATAACTACATCCTCAATACTTAGATTACCTGCTAGATATTCTTTGAGCAATGGTGGGTGACCATCTGATGGTTCAAGGAATGCTTGTAGACCATACTGCTCCATCATAATTTTGTTCGTACCCTTGAAGTTGTAGAACAAACTTTGTTGCCGACGCTGCCATTCTTTGAAGATACCTTCACCCCCACGGATGATGTTACCAATCCACATACCTGATGGGTTGTCAGTACTGATGAAGTTAGAAAGGAAAAAGTTCCTGATGTCTTCATCTTTATATTTTCTTGAGGTTTTCTCAAAGAAGTACCTATCCTTTCTCTTGTAGAAAGAGTCAAGACTTGCTTTAGACTTACCAGCATACCTAAAGTAATCATACTTCTCTTTTGAGAAATGATTTTTATACGCCAGATACTCTTTGTAAGTATCAAACGGTGTCATAGGTTGCTTCATCGTGCATTGCGACATTTTTTTTCAATTTTGCATCCAACTGTTTAGTTGCGGTGAACCATACAGGGTTGCGAGGACACATGGAACAGATCCAATGTGGTTTTGTTACCTCATCAAAAGATTGTTGAATCTCTTCTTGGGATGAGTGTATGCTAGTGGGTTTGTAAGACAAATACTTCTGCCATTCTGGATCATCCATTTGATTGGTAGCATCAAGGGACTCTCTCAGGTAGGAGATCATGGGACACTTCCAAAGTTGACCGTTATACAGTTGACTGTTTGGGCACGTGCAATGGGTGAAACTTTCCTCAGGATCTCCCTCCTCAAAGGGATAGTATTTGATCTGGTCATCTTTGATATCATACTTGACAATATCAAACCACTGTCTAGGTTTTCCATCAAGCAGACGGAACGCCTCACTAAATTCTAACAGATTTTCTGTGTCAGCGCCACGTTCTTTACAATATCTTATAAATTTTGCTGCGTTCTCCCAGTTTACTGATCCTTGCTGAGTGTACCAAGGTTTATGAAATGTTACTCGGAAGTTCACACCTTTCAACATTTCGTCAACGATCCACTCCTTCTCCTGTAAGAGACGTGAACCGTTACTAAACAGTTTTATGTTACAGGTCTGCCCAGTTGCCTCTGAGACCTCTCTGGTGACCTTTACGACCTCTCTGGTGCGTGGTTCTAGTAATGGTTCACCACCAATGATACTAATATGACTCCATACATATACTTTTGGCAAAAAAGATTTGATGTCATCTATCAATGCATCAATGTCAACACCACTCTTTACACCAAGAAGACTGCTGTTGTGATTACATGCACGACAGGCAAGATTGCACCCGTTGATAACATGAATACTCAGCAGTCTTGTGGTAGGTCTCTCCGCTTCTAGAGATGCTATCTCTTCTGGAGTAACCTGCTTGAAGTTAGAAATCCAAAATCCTCTTTGGTCTCTTACATAGTCAACACTTTTACTAACCTCCAACAATCTTTCTTCCGAAAGATGGTTACACATTTTAGCAAGTGTCCACTCTTTGAGTTGCATTAGATACTAAAAAACTTTGCTTTGGATGTCCTCTTCAAATAATTTAGGTGTGTTGCATTTCCTTTGAGTTTTTCTTTCAAAGGTTTGGTGATGAGTTTTGATACTGATTCGATCTCAATGTTATTGGTCTCACAGTAATGACAAATTGCTTCGATGTAATTCATCTCAACGTTGTTTTTCACCAGGTTTTCTATGTCATTAGTAAATTTGTCCTGACACAGGAACTTTTGCTTCAAAATAGATCGCATTTCAGTTTTGGAACTCATTGATTTTTTCTTCGACAAATTTCTGAATGTATTGGATGAGTAGTTTCATATAAGTTATTTTATCATACTCTTCGTACACTTGCACCTCACCATTCGCACATGTCATAATGATGACAAGTTTTTTTACAGGGATACCAGTACGTTCATAGAACATGCAGGCATAGGCAGACGCTTGTACGAAATAGTTTTCAATCCAATCCCGTGGTTTGGGTTTCTCTGCTGTCTTGAAATCAATGATTGCTAACTCAGGTTCGCCGTTCTCGCCAGTGTATTCAGCGATACAGTCTACTGTTCCAGCAACCCCAAGTTCTTCACTATACAAGCTCTTTTCCAGAGCGTATATATTATTTATGTTTTGTAGGGTCTGTTTTGCCTGCTGAAACAGCATCTTAGGACCAGGTTCTTTGAACTCAACCTCTTTGTTCAAGAGAAATGTCTCGATCAAAGAATGAGTTTTTGTACCCCGACTAGTAGCACGTTTAGTGATGCGGTTTGCTTCCACTTCACCAACTCTCTTTCTCCACTTGACAAAGACTTCTTTATTGTAGTGAGAAGTGACCGAGGTGATGGACACCATCGGTCGATCATTGACTGTGTAAAATCTAATTCCTTCAATATTCTTCCTGGAAAGTGCAGGAAGATCACATTCTACATGTTGAAACATTACATACCAAGTTCAATTTTATTAGTGAGATAAGACTTGACCAAACCAGAACGAACGATGTCTTCGATACCAAATTCAGTTAGTACAAATTCAGGCATACGCTCAACGATCTTCATGAAATCTAAGATCCCATTCTTTTCGTTAGTCTTGACCAAATCAGTTTGTGCTACGTCACCACAGAACATAATCTTACAGTTCTCACCAACCCTAGTAATAATACTATCAAGTTCGTGGAAGTTCAAGTTCTGAGATTCGTCCACAATAATAATAGAATCATCAAGTGTAGTACCTCGGATGAAACTAGTGGACCAGAAAGTAACTGATTCTTGAGTCTTCAGGTTTCCCCAAAGCATTTCAAACTCATTGTCAGTGGGTAGTTCAAACATATACTTTACCATATTCTTATAAGGAATTTGGTAAAGAGCAGACTTATCTTCATGATCTCCTGGTAGGAAACCAATCTCACGTGTAGAAACTAGTGAGCGAACCAGCACCACCTTATTGTAAGGTGTGAATGGATCTAATACCTCACGCAGAGCAAGATAAAGAGTAATGAATGTCTTGCCAGTGCCAGCACACCCATAGAGAAACAAATGTTTACCCTCATTGTATGCATCAAAAACAACTTTTTGATTGTCAGTGATTGCTTCAATAGGTACCATCGCCTCTGAGTTGATGGGTTTCTTTCTTCGCATCTGTTTCGCTGTCATTCCAGCACCGACAGATGACGTGATCTTCTTACGACGTGCAGTCATTATGAGTGTGTGATTTTCTGGGGTTTGACTTTAGAACCAGGAACTTGTGCAACTTTAGATAGAATTTCATTCCATCCTCCATCGGTCCTACTGTAAACGTCGCCTGTGCCACTAACGGCAGAAGCAACTCCTTTAGACCAATCTTTGTCCCAGTCAGGATTGTCTTTACGCCACTGATCATAGTCAGCAACTTTCATTGACAACTCCTTAGTCTCACCAGTTTCTAGATTTTTTACAGGGTATACGGGCATTAGGTTTTGATTGCCTTTCTTTGAGTTTTTTCTTGCAGGGCAGCACTGAACTTGAGTGGTCTAGCAGTACACATATTGCATACGCTTTCTGCAATTTTACTATCATTACAGAAATTTGTCAATTCCTCTTCAGTACAGTCAACTTTTAGACCATCGACAAGATATTCTTGCCAGTCTTCATCATCAGATTGTTCAGTCACATACAATAGTTCTTTTAGAAATGCTGTATTAGGGCACTTCCATAACTTACCATTGTATAATTGAGTATTGGGACAGGAACATGCTTTGAAACTCTTATCAGGTTTACCATGGTTGTAAGGATGTACCTTACCATCATGCTTCTTGATTGAGTTGAACCAACGATCCTTGCCCGTGTGGTGTTCAGTAACAAGCACCTTAGGGTGATTGAATTTTTTGATCACCTCTTCAACTAGATCAACATGGATACTAATTCTTAGATATACCTGTGGGTTCTCTAAACATTTTTTGATCCATGCTTCATTTTGTAGGAGCAATAGACCATTACTGTAGAGATAGACAGGAGAACTAGAGTATGTTGTACATGCATTGAGAATCTCTTTGCAACGTGGATTCAACAACGGTTCTCCACCAATAATGGAGATTCGATTTACGTCTAATCGTGGAAGTATTGTAGCAATGTCTTCGAGTAACTGATCAGTATCTAATTTACTACTAGGTGCAAAATAATTACTGAAATGATTACAACCTTTACATTGCAAGTTACATCCTATTGAAGCACTTACATCTAAGATGTCAAGTTTTGGTTTCATAGTATGCTAGATATGCTGCTCCAATAGCGGTGCCTCCATCATGAGCAATGGGTTCCACATATAGATTTATATGAGGGAACTTCTTCTTCATTTTATAATTAGCGACACAGTTTAGAAAACAACCACCAACAACTACAACGTTATCAGATGTTCGCATCTCTAAAAGTTCTTCATATCTCTGCTCCCACTGCAATTGAGTGCTGAGTGCAGGTTCATTATTGTATGCACTCATACCCATAACTTTACCAGCATCTCGACGGTCCCACCCATACATTAGAGCAGTCTCCTCAAACTGACGACCACAACCTATATTGCCTGGACCAAACATCCTCCGGTGAGTAGTAGTAAAATCAGGTGCAGAAAACATGGATTCTATCTCAAGTCCCTCACTAGTCTTAGAACCATTAGAATCAACTACAATACAGGATGCTTCATCAAAACCTGAACTGTAATATCCACAAGCAGCATGAGTTAGGTGATGATACTTTCTATAGTCATGAATTTTTGCATTAGGAAATTCTTTCTTGAACTTCATCAGGTCTTTGATGTTGTCCACTTTCTTATTGCCACGTACCCAGTGGGAGTCTGCCAATGCAATGTGACTTGCCTGTGGTAGATATTTGATCAAAGTCTTGACACGGTGATCCCATTTCTTGCGTGTAATCCTTTCAGACTCTAAGTAAAATATTACCTTACCCTCATATAATGCACAGATAGATCCATTGTTAGATAGGTTGACCCCTATGACCAAATTTTTGCCGGAGTTTTTTTTCCGGTTTTCGGGAAACAAAAAGTTCATTTTGAAATCAGGCGTCCAACTTCAGGGAAATACAGGTAAGGTATCTCTGATTCATGAAAGGTTTCCATAGCATCTTCTGGAGACTCAACTAATGGTTGACCTGCCAAGTTGAATGAGGTATTGAATACCATAGGCACACCTGTACGATCGTAGAATGCATTGATCAAATCGTAGTAGTTTTTATTCTGTCGGGAAGTTACCGTTTGGATACGACAGGTATTATCTACGTGCAACACACCTGGTATCTGATTCCGCTTGTCATCCCAACAGTCCATGGCATACATCATGTAAGGAGACTCCATCAGTCCTGCCATGTCAAACCAATCATTTGCATACTCAAGCATCACACTAGCAGCGAAAGGTCTGAACTGTTCTCGCTTTTTTATTCTATTGATCTTTGCTTTGGCATTGGGATCACGTGGATCATAGATCAATGATCTGTTGCCAAGTGCACGTGGTCCTGCCTCAGACCTGCCCTGATAAATTGCGACCGGTTGTTGATTCAACAACAAGTCTACAACATCATGCAGTTTTACTTTATCCCCCTTGATATGGTTCAGGGTATAGACGGGTCCCAAATAAAGTGTCTTCATAATGTTCTAGTAATGCTGAACCAATGGAGAGACCTCCATCATAAGAAAGAGGATCGACATATAGATTTATATCTAGTTCTTTCATGATTTTGTAGTTGGCGACACAGTTGAGAAAAAATCCTCCACTAACCACAACGTTTGTTTTTCCAGTCATCATAACTGCTTTGCGAATAATGCGTAAAGCATGTTGTTCAGCAGATATTTGTAACCGATGTGCCAGTTCTATTTTAGTACACTCTGGACCAGAGTATCCGGTAGTGTGTCCTTCTGCATACAATTCCTTGCTGCACACACTATGGTCATATTCAACGTTGAATAGATTAGGTTCCTGTTTGGTCTCACAGTATGGTGCTAGACCCATAGTCTTCCCTGCCTCGCGTTCGTCAAACCCACAGAAGCGTGACACCCTACGGTACGCTTGACCTACACTAGTGCGGTCACTGTAGAAGTAACTTCCATCCCAGTATGGTTCTTTTAGTTTGGCACACTCTTCTTCACTCCAAAAAGTTGAGAAGTGTTTGAAGATAGGAATAAATCCCTCGTCATCGTGAACAAAAATACTTTCAACTTCACAGAAGTTTAGTTCATCCTTGACAACAGCAGATCCTTTCCCATCCATCACCACACAGACAGCATCATCAAATCCTGAATTATAAAAGGCATTAGCAGCATGACATTCATGATGCCTGTTACGATAATCTATGACAGGGATGCCTAGATCTTTTACAATTCTAGTCAGGTTACTTTTCTGCTTGAGTCGAAGAATAAACTTCTCTGGATAATATCTGGTGTAGCAGTCACAAATAGTAACCTTATCGATACTAGAGTCCAGATACTTTTTTACTACCTGAATAGCAGACCGGTCACGTTTGATCTTACTAAGTCTTTCTTCCTCCAAATAAAAAACAACTTCACCGTCTTCAACAATAGCAACAGATCCGTTATGTGATAAATTTATTCCGCAGATTCTTGCCATTCTAATGCTTCACTCACCGAAGGATATTGTTCTATGAATATCTTCTTTACCTCCTCTGCGACCTGCATGTGCTCTTTCTGAGTACCGTTAGCAGTTCTCAAGTTGATGTAGTGAATCCAAGAGCGACATGAACCTGTCATGTAGATTCTAGTGGGAGTACAAAGTGGAAGCACATTTCTTGCACATTCCTTTGCCACACCACGCTCAAGCATCTGCTGGTACAGCGACATGGCAGAATCAAACAGAGTTGTCATCTGTTTCTGTAGAACCTGAACCTCAAATTCATCCATGTCATCGATACTATTCTGGCGGTTCTTATCATCTTGACGACGCAATTCTGGAAGAGGAATGCTATCCCTCAACAGACTAGAGTCTGCATAGCGTTGCGAAAACTCTTGAAATGTAAAAGACCTATGCCTCAGAATCTGAGCTGCGATTGCACGTGTAGTGTTGACCTCTAATGTCATAGTAGATTGCTCAAACACAGACCAGTGGTTGTGTTTGATACAGTACCTAAGCAACCCAGCATACTTTTCGTTCTCTTGGTTAGAAGGATTGCTCACTCGGGCAATGTACGCCATGAGTTGCTCAGCATCAGGCGTGTTGCTTACCAGTGTTACAGTTGGTTTCATGGACCTTCGTAAATTTCGTCATAGTTTTGCTCAACAGGGTCACACTCGTCGAAACGATAAGACTCTACATCAGAGTAGACCTCTGCTTTGAGAGCACTGAGTAGCATCTCTAGATCAGAGGTAATAATTTTTAGTTTGTCTCGATCCATACGTATACCATAAGATAAAAAAAGAGAGGTGTCAAGACCTCTCTACAAGTTTAGTTGTCGCAAGACTCAGGATTGAGAAGCGAACTTACGCTCAACCTTGATACCTCGGTACATGAGGTCATGGTTGTGGCGTTGGTCTCGCTCTTGAAGAACCTTTGCCTTGTAGCTTTCAGCGTCATACTTGACGCCGCGATAAGTGATAGTACTCATCAGTCTTACTCCTAAAGTAGTTGGATTTTTAGGTCCGTTCCTTTAGTCGTTTGCGTCCCAGTAGCACTCAGGTGTAGATTCCTTTACGGTCTCCACAAGTTCAACTTTGAAAGCATTTTCGATGTGCTCGTATGCTTTCATCCTCAGGATAATTCCCTCGGCTTGTTGACAAGTGAGTGATGAATATAAAAGAAATTCAATCATGGGATGAACGGCTCCGTTCCGCGACTTACTTGCGTCTCACCCATTGTGAGATGAACGTATGGTTATTATACCATATATTATGTAGGTCAGTCAACTGCTACACCGCTTAGTGCCACAATAGTCTGCACAGATATGTGGTCTCTTATCCCAAGAGTCCACAAGAGTATGCTGGAAGAATGGAGTTTGTAATATCTCCTCCAGACTATGATGTTGTAAGCATATCGATTTGATACCACCCTGGTCTTCAATCAATGGGATAACATTGTCCCAAAATACCTTCTGCATATACTCAGCACCCACCCCCTTGTTCGGGTTCTTGATGTCCCTAAACTCTGCTGGAGCATCAATGTCATCATGGACATAGAACTCTGGGTAGAAGAACCTCAGACGTGACTGGTGGAAGCAGCAAGCATGAACTACACCACGACTATCAATCCTAAGTTGACCTGGTTTACCCCGTTGATGCTTGTATCTACAGTCAACAGGACTATCCTCAGCGACAGGATTGTTCTTGAATACATGTGCAGAATCAGAAACTACCTCTAGTTTTCTGATTGTGCCTTTGTATTCGTAAGTAAAAGTACCATCTCCCTTCCCACTAGCATCATACATATCATTGACCTTCGTGTGTTGAAAGTCTTTGAACTTCATCAACCGACTGAGTGTCTTGCAACGCTTAGTCTGATGCTCATTATGTTTGAAGACTAGCATCCTCCACACAGCAGGTCCACCAGCGGCAATGAATGCCTTAGCACTACTGATTACCTTATGATAATCTACACCTACCCTGTATTGTTGTATGGTATCTTCTAGACCATCAATAGAAAAGATAAGAAAAGAATCTTTATGCGATGCTCCCATGAGAGCACCAAGTTTACCCCAGAACTCTTGGTCTCGGGTGCCTCCGTTAGTGCTCATCTGGAAAATGATATTCCTATTCACATTCAGAGTGTAGGAATATATTTCTAACAGATCTTCGCACAATGTGGGTTCACCAAAAGACCCTTGGAAGTACATCAACTCTGTCTTCCTAAGGGTCTCTGGTGGGAACCACTCCTTCCATTGCTCAAGACTAATGGAAGAACGATTCATTGATGGGTCTGGTTTTAGTACCGCTACCTCATCATTATATGATGTCTTATGTCTGGCACACAAAGGACACTTGGAGTTACAATGATCTGTTAGATCAATGAGGAACTTCACTTGTCACGCCAAACAATCTCAGGGTACGCTTTCTCTACAACGCTACGAGTGATACGATACTTGCTCTGTAGTTCACCGTCTTTAGCCAGGACAACAATCTCTGCCTCGTCAGCATGAAGAGTCTCTAGCAGTTGAACCATCATGGTCTCACGCTTCATCTGAGACAGAATATCGTTACCGCCTCGGATAAAGTTGTACAATGTCCTCCACTCTTGTACTAAACGAGTGTGACCCACTGCATTAGCAGGGGTATCATTTACTTTGTAAGGTACAGGTCCAACAGGAATAGCACTTTGGATCTTCTTGTCAAAGTTCCAGATCAATACTGCTTTTACATCATCCCGCTTGTTCTCCTCTAGGATTTGTACCTTTTTCTCAACAGTTTTAGCACCGTGAACTGCTTTGAACAGTTCGGAGACTAAAGGGTTGTTAGGAAGTTTTGTCGTAGCCATAATTAGTCGTCAAATTCATCTAAACGTGGGGGGTCACCTTCAAATCGGAAGGAGATGAGTGATTCAGCAATAGGATTACCGTTCTCATCAAACATTTCTGGGTGAGTATACTGAGGGGTTACATCAAAGATGTATGCCCGAACTAGATAACCAATTACTAGTCCTAAACCAACGGCCTGTAGTAGGATGATAACACCCAGCACTACAAAAATCGTCGTGGAATCAAGAGACATAATTGTTTCTCTCCCTTTCTATATGTAGGGAATATTTCATCCCAAACATTTTGAATAACGTAACGATTCTTACGTAGTTTGGTTTTTGTTTGCGGTTACGAAGAAGGAGTTCAAACCCCTTGTTCATATTCAAATCATCTTTTGTTCCTGAAGGAACTTCAGAGTTTCTTTGCATCCACCTATTGCTTTGTTGTTGATAGACACTTGAGGAAACGTTGCTGCCTCCTCAAACTCCATAAGAAATTGTTCTTGGGTAAAATCTTTACCTAGTTTATACTCGATATAATCAAGGTCAACAGAAGCAAAGAGTTGTCTAACTCTATCACACCACTGACAATTATCGCGTGAGTAAACTACTGCCTTCATAGGTCTCTATGTAATCAGAAAATAAATTAGCACCCTCCTGTAAGGAAGATGCTATTTGTCGGAAACCAGTTCCAACATAGATTTGTCCTGTCACCACTGAGACAGTTGCGATGCCCCAGAAGATATAATACCATTTAGATTTGACTTGGTGGCGTACAATCTTGTTCATAATAAAGAGGTCACTTAGGTATTATATCATCTTATTGATGTGTGGTCAATAAGATCCAGTACGTGTTTTTTTCTTTTCTAATCCTGCAAGTTCCAACAACACTACCTTCTTTGCAAGTTCTTGATTACGCCAGTAATTGACTGCCGTTGCATGCTCACTGGAGGATAAACGTTTCCAACAACGCTCACGAAAACGCCAAACAGGAGAAGGATTCTCTGGAGCAACGAGGTCGGTAGTCCCTTCGCTGTCTAATTGTTGCTTTGTTTCTTTCAACTCAGTTGAAGTACTAGAAAGGGATAATTTCCTTGAAAGCGACATTACACACACACACTATACTACATCATGTGTATTTAGTACAGACACTCCTCTTGGGCAGAAAGAATCGTACAGTCAGAGGTGGGATAGGCAACGCAAGTAAGAATAAATCCTGCTTCAATTTGATCATCATCTAAAAATGATTGGTCCTCTTGGTTTACCGTGCCTTCTATAACTTTACCTGCACATGTAGAGCAAGCACCAGCACGGCAGGAATAAGAAAGATCAATGCCTGCTTCATCAGCACCATCTAGGATGTACTGATCGTCAGGACACTCGAAGGACGTGTCTTCGCCTTCGGGGTTGCGGATTGTAACTGTGAACATGGAGATTTATTGAACGTGAATAGTGCCAGTCATACCTGCTCCTTGATGAGGACCACAGAAGAAGTTATAATCTCCTATGTCAGCAAATACAACGTCTTGTGATTCTCCAGGAGCAAACAACAATGCTTCTCTAGAAAGATCTGGACGTGCCTCAACAATAATATTGTGAGGAGGTAGTGATTCATTGATGAAGTGAACGGTATCACCAGCAGAGATTGTGATCTCATTCGGGGAGAATGCTAGGTTACCATTAGCACCCATTGATACATCCACTGCCCATGCAGGTAAAGCAAGGAACAGTGAAGCGATTAGCACAAATAAAGGCTTCATTGAGTGAAGTGATTCGCAATCCCATTATATAGACAAAAAAAGTAGGGGTGTCCTGGATTTTGCCAGGATCCCCTAACGCGGCGACGATATATTATTATTTAGATAATCTTTCTCAGTTTGATAGGGATGTGTATCACCTGTGTATAGTTTGTACCCTTCAATTAGATCAGGCACTAACCATTCATGAACTGGAGTACATGCTTCCCAATTGACGGGTTGGATGCAGTTCATGACAGCAACATTCCAAAACGCTACCAAATGTATTACTAATGTAGTCATTCATTCTTGTTGTAAAGTTTCTCTAGTTTTTCTCTAGAGAAATCCACATACATCACTTCTTCTCCTGCTTGTGGTGCTTCAGGATGCTTTGGTTTAGGAGGATTCCTCATCTCTATATTGATAGATTGAATGTTAGCCCACATCATAGCGAAGGCACCCCCAGCAATAAGAGCGAAGCATATAAAGTAAAACGAGACTTCAAAACTATTCATCATGCTTCCTGAAGAGATTGAACTGTGTTGTGAAGTTCTCCAATATCAAGGAGACCTTCAGCACTAAACCAAGGGGCATTCGCCCAACTAAATCCTTCACCCATGGTGCTATCAGGTGCCGTAATATACCAATGACATGCTGTGTCTGGTACATCTACGGCACACTTAGACCAATCGTCACTCCACTGTGGGACTTGTACCCACATCAGAGCAGCAAACATAATACTGAATAGTGATTTGAAGATATTCATGCGAGTCTCCGTTTTATGAGATGGTCTATTGAGAAGTTACCCGGACCACTGAGGACGATACATGCTGCACCTCCCCAGTAAAGAACTAAGAGTTCTAACAAATAGATGTTGAATCCAGATGTAACTAGAGCATGATAAATTGCGAATGATATTGTACCTAGGATTGCCAAGGCACCCAAACGAGTGCCAAGTCCACAGATAACCATCCAACTCCCCACAATCTCAGCAAATGCTGCGAAGTATGAGGAGACGATTGGGAATGGAAGATGTAATGGTCTTACAAATGCATCCGCAAAGTTTTCAATGTTTTCTAGTTTCTCATATCCATGATGGATAAGCATAGTACCTATCGCTATACGAAGTAGTAAGAATCCTAGAGATTGAATCATAATGCATTGCCTCTCGGCAATACCTCCTCTGGAAAAGTAAAATTCTCATGTGGCTGATCAGCAGGTGCCAACCATGCTCTCAACCCTTCATTCAAAAGTATATTTTTTGTGTAAAATGTCTCGAATTCCGGGTCCTCTGCTGCTCTGATCTCTTGACTCACGAAATCATAAGCACGAAGATTGAGAGCAAGACCAACAATGCCAATAGAGGATGTCCAAAGACCCATAACAGGCACAAACAACATGAAGAAATGAAGCCAACGCTTGTTAGAAAACGCAATACCGAAGATCTGCGACCAGAAGCGGTTTGCAGTGACC
>Ga0209336_10000045_pt1 | contig 55268 bp, 46 predicted proteins | sample LinPmetageLP32_FD_184042 | JGI IMG/M metagenome (GOLD analysis project Ga0209336, IMG submission 184042) | Marine viral communities from the Pacific Ocean - LP-32 (SPAdes) (version 2) | ecosystem: Environmental > Aquatic > Marine > Oceanic | place: Pacific Ocean | collected 2009-08-23
ACCCAGTGGAGAGTCAACAACCTTTGTTGGTTGGAATCCTATGTGTATCCCCACGATGGATTACATAGTATGGAAACTAAAACGTCGTGAACAAATTGCAAAAGGAGAAATTCATTAATGGACTACAAAACTTCTGGAGTTGATATTATCAAAGGACGTTCCTTTGTAGAGTATCTAAAGGTATTAGCACCTAAGATTGGTGGGTTCAATGGAATGATGGAGATCCCATCAGGATATGAGAAACCTGTATTAATATCTGGTGCTGATGGTGTTGGTACTAAAATGAATATCTGTAGAATTGCTGATGATTACACCACTATTGGGCAAGATCTTGTTGCTATGTGCGTCAATGACGTTATATGTTCTGGCGCTAAACCATTATATTTTTTAGATTATATCTCTACTAAATCACTTGATGCTAATGTCAGTGATATTGTGTATGGGATTAATGTTGGTTGTGTGGTGGCTGGTATGGAACTACTGGGTGGAGAAACCGCAGAACATTTCAGACAAAATGATTATGATCTTGCTGGGTTCTGTACTGGTATTGTAGAGAAGAATCAGATTGTAGATGGTAGTAACATCAGACCTGGTGATGTAGTCATTGGTATTGAAAGCAGTGGACTTCATAGTAATGGATACACTCTTATTAATGATATGCTGTGGAGAAATTATATCTACTACAAGGAGATGCCAGAGCTGTTGGTGCCAACCACCATCTATGCCCGTCTCATACAGCACCTGTTGGATGAGGTTCCTATTCTAGGCATGGCACACATTACAGGAGGAGGACTGACTGAGAACCTTCCTAGGTGCCTTCCAGCAGGTCTTACAGTTGATGTTGATTGGTCTGCTTGGGAACGACCAGAACTCTTTAATAAGATTCAGAAGGCAGGAGACATTGCTGAGGAAGAGATGAGAAATGTATTCAATTGTGGTATTGGATTCTGTTTAGTCGTACCGCAAGAGGTTGTAGATCATACTAAAACTTTGATTGCTGACACTCCATTTGGTATGAGATCGTGGATTATTGGGGAAGTCGAATAATATGACTAGTATTATTAATTATACTACTGCTTTTTGGTCAGTGGTGGTTATGAATTGTATTCAACCTGTGAATTGGGAAGCATGTATACCAGTACATGAATGGTTGCTACCAGAAGTCGTGATAGGAATTGAATACTTTCTTGACAAAGATATGAAGTTTCTATATAATGACGAGAGAGAACTTTTAAACAGACTCAAATGAAGATTTTTCTGGATACCGCAGACACAGAACTGATTCGTAAATATAATGATACTGGTTTGATTGATGGCATCACCACCAACCCTACTCTAATTATGAAGAGTGGTCGTAAACCTGATGATGTTTATCAAGAGATCAAGGATATGGGTATCCGAGATATCAGCATGGAAGTGATGGGTAATGCTGATGAGATGATTGCAGAAGGTCGCCGTTTATTTGAAACATTTGGGTTTCCTTGCACTGTTAAGGTTCCTATGACTCGTGAAGGTCTTAAAGCTTGTAGCGAGTTATCATACAATAACATCCGTGTTAACGTTACTCTTATCTTTTCTGCTGCTCAAGCAATCCTTGCAGCACGAGCAGGTGCATATTATGTGTCACCTTTTGTAGGACGATTGGATGACCAATCAGTAGCAGGTCTAGAAGTTGTACGTTCTATTTCTGAACTGTATCGTATCCAGGGTGCTCCTACTCAGGTACTTTCTGCATCTATTCGTAGTGTTCAACGTGCTGTCCGTTCATGGTATAATGGTGCTAGTGTAGTAACTATGCCACCTTCTATATTTGAACAGATGCATGATCATATCCTTACCGATATGGGAATGGCAATCTTTGAAAATGATTGGAAGGGGGTACAACAATGAACTTTATTGTATATTCAAAACCAGGATGCCCATATTGTGATAAGGTCGTTCAGGTACTCACACTAACTGAACAAAAGTTTGTAGAATATAAACTTGGAAGAGACTTCACCCCCGATGAATTCTTTAATGAATTCGGACATGGTACATCATTTCCCCAAATTCTAGCGGACCAAAAGAAAATTGGAGGATCTAGTGAAACAATCAAGTTCCTCAGGGAAGAAAAACTTCTCTGACTTATCAATAAATAAAGGTGTAGAATTACTATTGGGGGATAGACCTAAACCTCAAAAAGGCAACTATATAAAGTTCGCCAAGATGGTCTCCCTCTTTGGAAGAGAGATTCATTTTAAGTTTGAGGTATCTTTACTTATTAGAAAAATATCTCTTGGAGAAAGTTTATGACTGCTGCAACTATAACTCTGTTTTCCCTTGTCTCAGTTCAATTTCTGCTTATTGGTGGTTTGATTGGACTTATTGCAAGAGAATTATTCCAAAGGCAGGCACTCCCCTACATTCATCCTGAAATGTTGGACGAATATGGTAATATATTACCAGATGAAATTTTAGCTGTAAGATTTGAAAATGACTACGAAACCCAAGACCACGACGAGGAAGACGACGATTAAGAAAGCGTCTACTCCTATACGGAAGGCAGTTCCAGCAACACTGGAACTGCCACCTAATCCCTTTACCTTTGAAGTTTTTGCTCTGGTAAATAAGCAGAAGACAAAATCAAAGAGAATAGAAGTCCTTAGAAAGTATGAGCATGATTCTCTCAAGGCACTATTCATTTGGAACTTTGATGAGAGTGTGATTTCTCTTCTCCCTCCTGGTGAAGTTCCTTACTCTAGTATGAGAGATGAACAAATTACCACAGGAACTTTGAGTACCAAGATTTCTCAGGCAGTTGGTACTATGGAATACAATCAAGATGATTCTCTGGGACTTGGTGATATGAAGAAAGGTAGAACCACTATCCGAAAGGAATTTACCAGGTTCTATAATTTCTGTAAAGGTGGTAACGACCAACTTAAGGGTCTTCGCAGAGAGACTATGTTCATTCAGATGCTTGAAGGTCTGCATCCACTTGACGCAGAGATCTTGTGCCTTGTAAAGGATAAGAATCTAGAAGACAAGTATAAGATTACTAAAGAACTTGTTTCTGAAGCATATCCAGACATTACATGGGGAGGTCGCAGTTGAGTAAAATAAGAATCCTACAAGAGGATTGTGATATTAAATTAGCAGATGACAAATCACTCCCTAATACTTGCTTTGTTGTAGAATACTATAAGGATGATGCTAAGAAGTATGATCTAGTAATATCTACTAAGAAGGTAGATATCTTTGATCATTATTGGGACAAGTATAAGACTGGTTTTATTACCATCTATCAGTCTGCCGGTACTGCTAATCCTAAACTGTGGAATGCTCCTGGCAGTGAACCCAAGAAAAAGAAATGAATGACAAGAGTCTAAATGTCGATATCAATTTTGATGGTATCGAACAAGTCAAAAAGAAGTACAAGAAAATTAAAAAGTACATGAAGTCTAACCTATATCAGATTAAGGTTATAGACGGTACGGAGAAAGTAGTCTCCAACCTGATAAAGGAAAACGATAATGCAGAACTACTTGACTAAATAATGTATGAGGTCTATAATAGACCTGTCGTTCATCTCCTAATTTGGACTAAATTAGGACTCAATTAGGAGACGCAAGTAAGTCGCGGAACGGAGCCGTTCATCCTATGCTAGAAATACTATTCTATTCATCACTCACCTGTCAACAAGCTGATACAATCATGCTTAAGATGAAAGCAAATGAGAATATCTCAAATGCTTTTAAGGTAGAGTTGATTGAGGTCATGAAGGAATCAACACCTGAATGCTATCCATGGGACGCAAACGACTAAAGGAACGGACCTAAAAATCCAACTACTTTAGGAGTAACAACATGAACACCCTTCAAATGGTAAAGCAGCAGATCAACAAAGTATCTGCACTTCACAACGCACAAATTCTTCACACCTCATATCGTGGTGTTGAGTATAATACACGTTGTGTAGAAAACAAAGAGTCGCACGGTACATTCTGCTATCGTGGTCGTACTTATACTAAGTGATTCATTAACTTACATTGCAGAGAGGATTAACTATCCTCTCTTTTTTTGTCTTTAAGTAACGAATTAACAATTGTTAGTAAACTAACACAAACTAACCTAAATAATACAGAATTAAAAAATTTCCTATGATCTGAAAACTTTTTCTATATTAATGATGTAAACTCTTAAGGATTAAATCATGCATAATGTTATGTCTAGTAACCAATTAGCTGAGTGGAGGAATATTGGCCACAATTTAAATCTATACAATGACGAAATAGATTTAACAAACGACTACTTTGATTGTTTAATAGAGTGCGATGATTCTCAGTCAATATGTAAACGAATATGTAGGAGACTATTAAGTTAATATGAGAAGCGTGTCTTGACAGACACGCTTTTTTTGTGTAGAATGTATGGATACTGTAATTGAGTTTATGGACAAACAAAAACTAAAACTCATTGTACGTAATTTAAAATCTCTTGTCGATGCTTTGGAGTCTGAGGTTCACTCAGATGTACAAGCATATACATATGAAAGAAATACTACACTTGTAGGTGACTACGATGAGATTTTTGAAGACGATGATGGTTATCCCGACTAAACTATGAGAGTACAATTAGTAAGCGTTACTCCTGACGCAGAAAAAACTATGGCGTATATCGCTAGAGTATCCAACCCCAGTAATCAGGAGAATGATAAGTACGCTGGTCTTTTACGTTACTGTATCAAGCATAACCACTGGTCTGTGTTTGAGCAATCTACTATGACCTTGGAGATTGCGACTACCCGTGCTATTGCGGCTCAAATACTCCGCCATCGTAGTTTTACATATCAAGAGTTTTCGCAACGATATGCAGATTCATCTCTGCTTGGTAATAAGATTCCTCTACCTGAACTTCGCCGTCAGGATACAAAGAATCGTCAGAACTCAATTGATGATCTTGATCCTTTTATAACTCAGAATATGGAACTGCAAATGCAGACTCTGTTTGACTCTTCCATGGCACTGTATCAGCAAATGCTTGCATCTGGAGTTGCAAAGGAATGTGCAAGAAATGTGCTTCCACTCTGTACGCCTACTAGAATCTACATGACTGGTTCATGCCGCTCTTGGATCCACTATATTACTCTAAGGACTGCTAACGGCACCCAGAAGGAGCATATGCAAGTTGCAGAGGATGCGAAGAAAGTATTCATGGAACAGTTCCCTACTGTTTCCGAAGCCCTTGAGTGGGTATAATAAATAATTCATTGAGTTTTGTAATCATGGCAACATATCCAGTAGTCCATAAAGAGACTGGTGATCAAAAAGAAGTCGTAATGAGTATCACCGAATGGTCTCAGTGGTGTATAGACAATCCTGAATGGCATAGAGACTGGAGTGATCCATCTACCTGCCCTGCTTCAGGTGAAGTCGGTGAATGGAAGGATAAACTTCGTAAGAAGAATCCTGGATGGAACGAAGTTCTAGCCAAGGTCAAAACGGTCCCAGGTGCTAACATTAGTAAGATCTAAGTATGCCAGCTAAAAAAAGAAAAGGCGGTTCCAGCGTTGGAGTCGGCAGTATGAGTTCACGACAACTGAAGAGAAAGAAACCAATCAATTCTGATTTAATGGTTGATATCAAACCATTAACTGATAACCAAGAAAAGTTCTTTGAGGCATATAATGCAGGCAAAAATATGTTTGCTTATGGTGCAGCAGGTACAGGTAAAACTTTTGTCGCACTATACCTTGCACTTAAAGACGTATTAGATCAATTTACACCTTATGAAAAGGTGTATGTGGTTCGTTCTCTTGTTTCTACTCGCGAGATTGGATTTCTCCCTGGAGACCATGATGATAAGGCAGCACTATACCAAATTCCATATAAGAATATGGTAAAGTATATGTTTGAGATGCAGGATGAGAATGAATTTGAGATGCTTTACGGAGCACTCAAAGCACAGGAGACTATTCGCTTCTGGTCTACATCATTCATTCGTGGAACCACCATGGATAACTGCATCATCATCGTTGACGAGATGCAGAACTTGAATTTTCATGAACTTGATAGTATAATAACAAGAGTTGGTGAAAACTGTAAGATTGTTTTCTGTGGAGACGCAGCACAGTCTGACCTTGTGAAGACCAACGAGCGTAATGGAATCCTCGATTTCATGAAGATCATCCAAGCAATGACTGACGACTTTACTTGTGTAGAGTATGACGTTAATGATATTGTTAGATCTGGATTTGTTCGTAACTACATCATGACTAAAATTGCACTCGGTATTTAATGTTTGTCCATTTAGATAATTTGAAAGGTGAGACTGATTTAACAGCAACCATGATTGATGGGACTCGTTTTTACGAAGTTCCATCAGGAAAGATGTATCCATCCATCACCTCAGTCACGAGTTTCTATAACCGTGAAGTCTTTGTTAAATGGCGAAAGCGAGTCGGTAACGACGAAGCAAATAAAATTCTTAGAGAGTCTACATTTCGTGGGACTAAGTTCCATGATGCAGTGGAACAATATATTAAAAATGTTCCTATCAAGGACATTGATATGCTTCCCTCTACAAAGTTCCTTCTACTCTCAGCGAAGGAGAATTTGGACCGTATAAATAACATACATGTTATAGAACAGTCACTGTATAGTGACTATCTTGGTCTTGCGGGGAGAGTAGACTGCATAGCAGAGTACGACGGAGAACTAGCAGTCATCGACTTTAAGACCTCAGCCAAGATTAAACCCGAGAAATGGATTGAAAATTATTTCGTGCAAGAGACTGCCTATGCTTGCATGTATTTTGAAATGACTGGTATCCCAGTCAAAAAACTTATTACTATTATGGTTGCAGAAAATGGAGAAAGCTTTGTCTACGAAAAAACAAACAAGGGTCACTATATTAAACTTCTCACAGAGTACATCAAAAAGTTCGTCGAATTCAAAACAGGAGAATATGGAGAATCAAGTTGATGATCTGATCAAAGAGAAGTTTATATGTCCAGCAAAATTTGCACAAGAAGTCGAGAATCTAGTCAAAACTTACAAGTTTAATTACATTGATGCTATTATTACTTTCTGTGAAGAGAACAAGATCGAGATGGAATCTGTCGGTAAACTGATTTCAAAACCACTGAAGGAAAAACTTAAGTATGACGCTACTCAACTTAACTTCCTGAAAAAGACTACGAGAGCAAAACTTCCATTATGATTTCCCGTGATGATCTAATTCATTTGAAAATTCAAGCAGCAATGCGAGAACACAACATTCCTGAATCTGATTTAAAATATATTGGAGAAGGCGAAGGAACACACTGGTATAGAGTCAATGGTAAACATTCTGTACCGGTTTATATGATTGAAGAATTTGAGCAAGTTAATGATGACACCGATTGATGTATACAAAACATATCTAGCATTCAAGAATCATTTTACAAAACAGAGTTATAGTTACTTTAAGTACTCTGGTAAATCTAGAACATCTGTTCAAGCATATAATAATCGTAAAGACCGTTACTTCTTTGAACGGATGTCTCGTAAGAAGACAGATGATGAAATTAAACAATATTTCCTAGCAAACTTTGTTGAATGTGATGATCCTGACCGACTGTGGATTGGTGAAATTATATCTGCTGGCGAAGATAACTTGAAGTCTTGGATGAAACGATCTCAGACTATGGGTTATATGTTCAAAACTGAAGTAGAAGTCTTTGTAAGCAAAGAAAACTTTCAACAATTGTTCTCTATCAAGGGACAGTCACACCCTGAAGTATTGAAGAAATATCTACAGGGTGCTTTGTCTATTGAGACTATGGTAATATTAGATATTATCCTAGACTACGTGAAGAACTTCGACAAAAAACTTGATGATCCAGTGTGGACAACCGTAAGTCTTAAGATAAAGAAATATAAACCTTTCCTAAATATTGATGTTGAAAGGTATAAATCCATTCTTAAAGAGCAGGTAGTATGAGATTTTTTGACTCAGATCAAGTCCGTGGTACAGTCATGGAACTTGAGCAACTACAGCAAGAACTCACTGTTGATCTGATGCATCTCGCAGAGTATAATGTCGAAGAAAGAAGAGAACACTTGGGGCGACTTAAGACATTTCTTGAGAAACAAAAACTGTTCTTCTTTCGTGTCTCGCTGTCTGATGATCCTGATGCCTTATTAATTAAGGAGAAGGTGGTCGAAGCAGCAAAGATGTTCGGTTACTCTGATGCAGACGGCATGGATAAGTTCTTTGAGCAACTTGATAATACAATCAAAAACCTAGAAAACACACTTGACAAGTAGGGACTTATGTCCTATAATAGACTTGTCGTTATCCCACGAATCCTAATTCATCCTAATCTATCCAATTAATCCTATGTCTTTCGCAAATCTTAAAAAGCAATCACGCACTGGTTCCCTTACCGACAAACTGATTAAGTCTGTCGAGAAACTCAACGAAAAAGGTAACGGTGCAGACGAACGTATCTGGAAACCATCAGTTGATAAGACTGGTAATGGTTACGCTGTCATTCGTTTCCTTCCTGAAGCAGAAGGTAATGAACTACCTTGGGCACGAGTCTACACTCACGCATTCCAAGGTCCAGGTGGATGGTTTATCGAGAATTCTCTAACTACTTTGGGACAGAAGTGCCCCATCTCTGAGTACAACTCTACTCTTTGGAACAACGGCACTGACTCTGGTAAGGAGCAAGCACGTAAGCAGAAGCGTAAATTGTCATATTACAGCAACATCTTTGTAGTTAATGATCCTGCTAACCCCGATAACGAAGGTAAAGTCTTCCTCTACAAGTATGGTAAGAAGATCCATGATAAGATCATGGAAGCAATGAAGCCTGAGTTTGATGACGAAGAACCTATCAATCCTTTCGACTTCTGGACTGGTGCTAACTTCAAACTGAAGATCCGTAAGGTCGAAGGTTATCAGAACTATGATAAGTCTGAGTTTGACAAGACTAGTCCACTATTCGATGATGATGACCGTCTGGAGAAGATCTACAATAGTCTCCATGATTTGAATGAGTTCATTGATCCTAAGAACTTCAAGGACTACGCTGCACTTGAGAAGCGTCTGCAGTATGCTCTTGGACTCAAGGGTACTCCTAAGATGCAAGATCAAGAGACTCAAGAGCAAGAAGCACAGTGGGAACGTGAGCGTCGTGGCGATTACTCTGAACCCAGTGCTGCTGGTTCTTCCTATGAAGACATGAGTGAGGGTCGCAGCAAGTCATTTAATGATCCTGATATTACACCTAGTAGCAACACAGAAGAGGAAGATGACTCCCTCAACTACTTTGCTAAACTGGTCAACTCCTGATCTTTACGCCCTCCGAAAGGAGGGTTTTTTTATACCCCAGATTCTCTTGGGTTGTATGCTGCTTTGGTTGTTCTATTGATATACTGAGAAGAAGTTTCATACTTCATAATGTTTCTCATATCTGAAACGAAACCACTAACAAATTCTGGTTTTAAAATACGAATGAATCTCTTACCATCATTTATTTTTGTTTCATGTTTGTAGTTACTGACTGGACCTGCTGCCTTAACTTTTAGCAAGACCCAACTATTTCTGTATGCTTCATCATAAACGAAGTTACCATCCTCATCTTTCTCTGTTCGTATGGCATCGTAAGTAGATTTATCTGTGGTTATAGTTTTATTGTTCAATCCTACGTATGTAAATGTAAAATCTGAATCAACTTCGATTCCTTTTTTCAGAACTGTCCTGTTAAATTGATCTCTAATTTCTGGCGTCTCATAGTGATGGGGTTCTATAAGTGCTGCTTCAGAACCATACTTGTCCAACATATATCCATGAAGATCATTGTTACTCAATGGCCATTGATTTCTTATATTAGTAATGTTATTAGTGATTAAAATTACCCAGTCTAATTCTGGATCATCATATATTGAAGCAGCAATGGTATCGGGTCTGTCTCCTTCTTTGACCATTTTTATATCAAATGCAGTAATCGCATAATCAATATCAGTTCTAAGTTTTGCTCTCTTGAAAAAGTTCTTAACTAGAACTCTTTCATCACTTCTCTTTCTCCCTGGTAATAAGGAGACAGCAGATATATCTGGTAATTCTCTGAAATAAGACATTAGTAACCTACCTCCGATGGTCTAATTGAATAAAGATCACCATCGGATTGTCCAAAATCATCTACATCTTTGGATAGTCTATCAGCACGTATATCATTTTCACTATAATCAGATGCATATACTGGTTCTAGTTCACTCATATTGACTGATAGTGTACAACTTACTGGTTGACCTTCATCATATGCTGACCATTGACCATCTGGCGTGTAGTTGACTGATGTACCAACAACAGCAACAGGTTTAATTCTATTTACACCTTCTATAATCTGTCCCCCAGCAGTGCGATATTGAAGTCTGAATACATTTGGTGATCCTAAGTATAGACTTCTTTCGCCTGCTTTGCTTGTTATCGTCTTTGCTGCCATTCCTTGTTTGAAGAAACGAATAATTTTCTTCACTTCCCGTGCTTCGTTTTTATCTCTTGGACTCATTCTCCAATTGAATTCAAAAGTTCTCAGTGATACATTATTGAATAGTAATTCTGTATTACTATTTGGAATAACACCGAAACCTCTAGCAAGAAGTGACTCTGGTGAAACATTGACACCCATAGCACCCAGGATCATAGAACCTATATTTGATTTCATAAGTGTAGCACCACCCGGAGTAGACGATAGTTGCTTTGCAGCTGCTATTGCTTTATTCTTGGCGTCAGTAGCACCATCGACACCCCCAGATTGTGCCATCCCAGCTGCAAGCAGAGCACCCATCTGTCCTACACCTGGATTGATCATACTACCAAGTAATCCAACACCTCCAACCAATGCTGGATTTTGCATAACACCAGAAGTGATTGCTGCAGAAAGATTATTCATCGCATCTTTACCCCAAGAAATTTGATTGGAGTCTTGGATATCATTTGGCATAGGTAATTTAACTTGCGCCAAGAAGTGTTTCAATGGTGTTAGTCTTTGATTACCTTGAGTGAAATTTCCTATTGTACTGCCAAATATTTGATCCCTTCTTGGTGGTTGATATACGAACTGGTCAATGGTAACGTAATCCTGTCCGCGAATATTTCCGTAATTTGCATCAAATGGATACTTAGCACTTTGAATTATATCTCCACCACCACCCTCAAACATTTGATCAAACTGTGCAATCTGCTCGGAGGTTATTGCTAAATCACCAAAGAACTCACCAATGCTTGCCAAGAAACCTTGGGCTCTATCACCAATTTCTGTAGCAAATTCTTGAACAGTATCAGTTGCTTCAGGTTCTGATGCATTTGGGTCATTATTACCTGGTTGCACTACAGTTTCGTCAACTACTGCATCCTCCTCTGCATTATGTGGTATAACTTCTATTGATTCTATAGATGAGACCGATTGTGCAGGTATAAATGCATCTATAATACCACTTTCAAAAGACTGCCTACTTAAGTATGGATCTTCTGCTGATTTGGATAATACTTTTGCTTTTACGAATGCTAGATCTTGAAATTGATTTAGTGTAACTATTTCACCATTTACAGTTGCTGTACCGATTTGCGCTAATGCTTGTGCTTCTGTAGTTGTTTCCAGTTTCCCTTGATTTGGAAGAAGATCTCCTGCCAGATTACCAAGTTGTCCCTCTCCCGTAACAGTATATGATCTACCTTTTCCACCATATTCTCTTTCTCCATCAGCATTCACAGTAAATAATACCCAAGGACGATCAACCTTTGATTTTGATACGCCTGAAGGATTGGTTCGTGTGGGAGAACCCTGTGTCTCGATCACATTTCTTTGAACTGCAACAGCAGCATACCCACCATCTTTATTCAAACGGATTTGAACAAAATGAGACTTACCATTAACCTTTACTCTCATTACCTGATTGTTACTACTTGAACCACCGGTATTGATTAGATTAGTTCCTCTGAGAAGAGTAGGTACTTTTGCATCTGTGTTAACTGCTGGCATTTAAATACTGTCCCACGCTGTTTCTGGACTCACAAATATTCCTGTTTTATCTACAAAATTTTCAGTCACTAATTTTGCGACATCATTATATTCATTTCCATCAACTGGAATTGCATACATATCGCCCATGTTACCAGGAATGTAACTGTGTATAAGTTTGGAGTAACCTACTGAAAAGTCCACTTGTTTCTTATTTATCAAGGAAGCAGCAAGTTGTCCTCGGAGTGTAGGATTTAAGTAATGTAAATTGGCACCAAGGACTCTAGTGCCGGTGATTTCAATGATGTAAGCAAGGGGTCTTCTATCATAGAAAGGGTATCTATCAGGACTTTTTGCATTGTAACTAAAGAAACAGAGAGAACCTGGTCCTGTGTCACCACTATACCGTTGGAGTTCAGTGAACAGTTCATTTGCATACCAGTTGGGGTCTTTACCAGAACCTACCCGGTCCATAATTCTCCTACCAATAGTTTTAGATGCTTCTTCTTTTGCATTTATTTGTGCTTTAACTTCCTCATATGAAGGTCCACCTGCCCGTCTTCGTTTAGCACGTCTTCTTACCATTACTTGATTCCCAGATCGTCTTCAGTCATAATTTTAAATTCAAACTTACGGTCAGCACAGAACTCTCGTGCTGCTTTCCATTTTGCTTGATTGACTGCCCAAGTTACTATGGAGTTCTGCCATGCTTTAGTCTTCCTTTTTGGATTCATATTTGGTTGTGCTACTTGCTTTTTGGGTTTGATTTCAACAACCATTGTTCTTAATTTGCCTGTCTTATCTGTATACTTAATAAAGAAGTCAGGGAAATATCTATGAACTCTTTTATCTACAGGTGAGACATATGGTATCCAAAACTCTTCCGATTGCCATTCTTTCACTGACTCATTTAAGTCACAGTAGTTCATAAATTTCCTCTCCCATAAGGAGCGGTAGATTATATTCTTAGTATTTCCATCATACTTCTTTGGATTTGATGGAAGATACCTTCCACTATACGGCATATATAGTATATAAGTAGTTCAAAGTATTTAGATGGCAACATATTCGCCTGAGATTCTATACAAGAAGATAAATGATGTCCAAGAAACCTTTGGTGGTTTGTCTCAAACGTCTCAATTTATGGTGTCATTGAATCTTGGACGTTCTACTATTCGGCAGAGTGGTGTTGCTCCTTTAAATAGATATCTCACTAGATGTGGATTGTTTAGGCAATCTAAATCTACAGAAGAGACATATGACTTCCTATGTTCTGATGCATCCTTACCAGGATCATCTTTTGATATGGCAGAGGAATCTGGTAGTCGTCAGGGAGTTCTTGAAAGGTTCCCAATGCGTAGAATCTATGCTGACTTCGATTTGACTTTTTATGTTGATAAGGAATATAACACTATTCGTATCTTTGAAGAATGGTTGAACTGGATTGATCCACTCAGCAGAGGTAGCACAACATATGATGGTGATGAAGAAGGGCAAGCAGGATTCGATGAGAGTAGTAGTTTCTTTAGGATGAGATACCCTAATGAGTATAAGACCAAAGTTTCTATCGTCAAATTTGAAAGAGGATTCTGGAGGAATCCAAATGAGGTAATCGAACCAGACCAACTCGAAAAGAAACTTCAAGAACAACCCATCTTAGTATACGATTTTATTGATTGTTTCCCGATGAATATTGCTGCTATTCCATTCTCATATGATGGAAGTTCAATAACACAGGTCACGGTAAACTTCAACTATGCTAGGTACACTGTTTCAAAACAGATCCCTAGAAACGATTGAACTACCCCCACTAAATAATTTTATCGTAATATAACATTATGCCTTTACCAAAGATTTCTACCCCGACTTATGAGTTGGAATTACCGTCAACAGGAAAGAAGATTAAGTATCGTCCATTCCTAGTTAGAGAAGAAAAGATTCTCATTCTTGCTTTAGAAAGCGAAGATGAAAAGCAGATTGCAACTGCAGTTAAAAATACATTAAAGGATTGTATTCAGACCAGAGGTGTCAAGGTCGAGAATCTTCCCACCTTCGATATCGAATATCTGTTCTTGAATATCCGAGGTAAGTCTGTAGGTGAAGCAGTTGATTTGATTGTCACCTGCCCTGATGATGGCGAGACAACAGTTCCTATCAAAGTTTATATTGATGAGATTGAAGTTGTCAAAGATAAGGATCATACACCAGATATTGACTTGGATGGTAGTCTGACGCTCCGTATGAAGTATCCATCACTAGAACAGTTTGTTTCTAGTAACTTTAGTTTTGATGAAAATGATGAAGACTTAGATAAATCATTTGAAATTATTGGTTCATGTATTGATGTGATCTTCAATGCAGATGACGCATGGTCTACCTCTGATGTTACAAAGAAAGAATTAATGACATGGATGGATGGTTTGAACTCTTCTCAATTCAAAGAAATTGAAAAGTTCTTTACTACTATGCCAAAACTTTCACATACTATTAAGGTTACTAACCCAAAAACAAAGGTCGAAAGTGAAATCGTATTAGAAGGGTTACAAAGTTTTTTCGGTTAATTATGGCACATATTGATCTTGAATCATATTACAAGGTCAATTTTTCTCTCATGCAGCATCATAAATATAGTTTAACAGAGATTGAAAATATGATGCCATGGGAGAGAGATATATATCTTGCGATGTTAAATCAATATGTTGAAGAAGAGAATTCAAGAATTCAACAACAAGGAATGTAAATGTTAAGTTCTGGAGCAAAAGCAAGAAGATTCCTCCGACCTGGAAACGCTGATGCAGTTTTTGCACGTAAGCGAGGAATGATTGCGCCTTCTCCTCTGAAAGAAAGTAAAGTTGAACCTGATAAAAAGACGAAGAGTCGTTTTGGTAAAGCAACTAGTGCTGACTTCACAAACTTCTTTGGTAATAAAAGAACTGTAAAGGCAGTGCGTGGTGCAGTTAATGCACTTAAAGAAATTTTAGTAGAAACATTTATTGCTGCAAAAAGTTTAGGTGCAACAGTTAGAAATATTGTAAAACAATTAGGAGGACTTAATGCATCTGGTGGTGCGGGTGGTCTCCTTGGAAAACTAGGTATGGTTGGACTGGTTGCAGCAGTTGTAGCCGGTGTTGCAGCAATATTTGGTCCCAAGATAAAAGAAGTATTTGAGAGTTTTAAGAAAGGGGCAGATGCTATATTTGAAAACATCAAAGGTTTTCTAGATGGAATAGAGCAGAAGATTAAATCCATCTATAACTTTGTTGCAGACATGTATAATAATAAGTTCAAGGGTCTTCTCAGAACTTATAATGATGCAGTCCAAGCAATTGCAGATAAAACTGGAATACCACTTCCCAAAATAAACATGGGAATGTTCAAAGATGTACCTGCATATACGGAACAATTTCCCGAAGGTCTCAATCCCTTAGCAGGTAAAACCCTGGACTCTGTGATGGGTGACGTGGGTAATATGCTCAAAGGTGGATTGGAGAATACTACAGGTGTTATGGGTGATCTATTTAATAATCTACTTGACGGTCTTGGTCTTACAGACACGGCAAATGCAATAACTGATACCCTAGGAATGGGATCACTCTTTGGAAAGAGTAGAGAATTAGGATCTGGCGGAGGTCTTAGCACTTTCTTCCCAGGAATGAAACCAAGTAGCAGTAGTTCTACTGGTGGTGGTGTGACTGACCCAACTATTTCTGGTGATGAAGAAGAATACTTAATGCGTTTAATGAATGCTGAAGCAGGCGGTGAGGGTGAACTTGGAATGGCAGCAGTTGGAAGGTCTGTTCTTAATAGAGCAGCTCTTATTCAAAGTGGGGAAGTTGGTGCTGGTCAATTCATGGCAGAGAGTGGTAGTATTAAAGATGTTATTGAAGGAACTAATCAGTATCAACCGTTTAGAGAAGGAAAACTTAAGAAAGAACTAACAGAAGAAGAAAGAGTAAGAGCAAAGAAATCTCTAGAGATAGCACGCAATCAGGCATCATTACGTGGCAATCTAGAAGCATCTGGAATGTCTGCTGATCAGATCAATAATATTATGGCATCTACTGGATTTAGAACTCATTCTGCAAAGTATGATGGATCTCAAGATGTTAATCCTACTAGATTAGGCGGACATCAATTTAACACTGCTGGTAATGCTAACATGCTAACACCAACAGCAAAATTCAAAGAACCATCTACTACACAACAACAGCAATATACTATTCCTACGAATGAAATTCCAAAAGAGGGAGCACCACAAGCAGAATGGGATGCATACTTTAAAAAAGTAGATAAATTAAAACCTCCTAAAAAAGGACCGAATGTATCCTTCATTTCTGTTCCAGGAGCACAACAGATCGCACAAGCACCACCACGTAGACCACAACCTCTGATGACAGGAAATGGTCCAGGAACCGAAGGTTCTGATTATAGTTTCTTCCCATCTGGAAATCCTGATCAATATGATATCTTTGGGGCACAACTTGGAGCTCAAGTCGGATAATGACTAAAGTAAAACTTTTTCAACAGAAACCGAAAATAGAAAAATTTAAACCTAGTCCAAGACTTAGGGCAGTAGATAACACTGATCTGGATCGTAAGGGGGAGCTTGAAAAGTTTAGAAGATGGTTAGAAGGTACTGCTAAACAGAAATCTGGTCTTCCCAAAAAGAAAGAACTTGATAAATTAAATAACGAGGTATCAAAGGGAAGAGTTAATAAGTTTGGATTGCTTGGTATACTAGGCGCACTTCCTCTTGTTGGTCCTCTTCTAGGTATTGGCGGTGGTGCTCTCGCTAGTGTTGCTACCGGCGCTATTGCTGCCATCAGTGGTGGTCTTGTAACTGCTGGTGGTCTTGCTGTTGGTGGTGGTCTTAAATTATTTGGTCTTGGTGCGGTTGCTGCTGGCGGTGGTGCAAAACTATTTGGTAAAAAAATATTTGGTGGAGGTGCAAAACCTGGAGTAACACCCCAGACACCGAAAGTATCACCAAGACCAGCATCATCACCTCCCAGGTCAAACGCAGCAGGTAATCAAGTATCCCCTGGACAAACTGCTAGAACCAATAGTAATAGGGCAACTAAACCAGGGCAGACACCTAAGGGTGTTACACAACCCAAGAGACCTAGTGCCCGTGCAAGACTCGGATCACAGATGGAGACGGGAACTGCATTTGGTGGGAAGGGAAGTCAAGCGCAGAAGAAACTCTTCAAACTTCAGAGTAAACTCAAGAAGATGTTCTCTGGTAAGAACCCAATGCAAGGGTTTCTGTCAAAAATATTTGGAACCAAGGCAGGTCGTAAAGGAATAGGAATGTTCCTCAAGAAATTTGTCTTAAGGATTCCATTCATTGGTGCTCTGATTGATTTTGCTCTGAACGTTTTTGTATTCAAAGAAAACCCAAAGAGAGCATTATTCAAAGCAATCGGTGCTGGTCTCGGAGCGTGGATAGGTGGTGGTGTTGGTGCTTTCTTGGGTGGTGGATTTGCAAGTTGGATAACTGCTCCAATTGGTGCGTTCCTTGGGGGAGCAGGTGGTGATGCATTTGGTTCTTGGGTGTATGATTCAATCTTTGGTAATCCTAGCGCCTCAGCATCTGCTCCCGATCCAAAAGGTGAAGGAAATATTCTGGATGAATTACTTGGTGGGGATGCAGCAGCAGGTGAACTACCTGCACCCGGTGAACCTCCCGCTCAACCATTAAGTGGTCGAGTTTCTACGACTGGTTCTGGAAATGGTCCACTCGTAGATGTGATATCCCAGAAAGCAATGACAGAGACTTATGGTGTTCCTACTGGTCCAGTTAGAACCAGAGGTAGGAGTGGTGGTCATGGCGGTGTAGACATAGGCACTGGTAGTCAAACTGGATATTATGTTGCATACAGAAGAAGTGGAACGGTCAGTCTAGTGCGGTCTCTTTCTGGGTATGGTAATACCGTTATTATTAAAATTGGTAATCTAGATTTCCTCTTTGCCCATCTAGCAAGAAAATCAGATTTGAAACCAGGACAACCATATAATGGAGAGATTATTGGTGAGATTGGAAACACTGGTAGAACTTTTGGTGGCGGCGGTCAACACTTACACTTTGAGGTGAGACCTGCTGGAGGTGGAGGTGGGTCTGATATTAATCCAGAACCATATGTTTCTTCTCTGGTTATAGGTAGACTCGATCCAAATTCAGAACAATCTCGTGTTGGTGGAGTGGAATCGGGTGCAGAAAAACTAAATGCTGCTGGCCAGATTGAAGAAGAGAAACCCAAGTCTTTTATTGAGAAACTGACTGACATGCTACCAGAATCTGCAAAGTCGGCAATGAGTGGTGTGATTGAGTCATTTAAAATCTTTGGATATATGGCAGACAAAGAACTGATGGATAGTTTAGTTGTTAATCCAGATGGAAGTGTGAGCAAGGTATCACCTGAAGAGCAGAAGGCACGTCATGAGAAGACTCTTGAGGAATCTTTACGGGGATTCCGGGGAATCGAAATGGAAAACAGTGAGGATAGTTTAGTTGTTAATGAAGACAATACTGTGAGTAGAAATAAACCTGCTGGCGGTCTTGATACCTTTACACAAGGTATCTCCATGGACAGTATAGTTTTTCCTAAGAAAGATTTCACAGTTGAAATGCTTTCACCGGAGGCAGAGGCACTACTAAATAATTCAATTATTATGATGCAGGGGCAACCTTCTATCCAGATGATGAGCGGTGGTGGAGGAACTGATCCGATAGCAATTGCTCCAATGCCACCACAACAACCGGTTATAGTTCTTGGTGGTCATCAAGATACCTTGGCTGCAGTTAAACTGCTACAAGCACACGCATTATCATAATTAAATGTCAGAATTAATACAAACATATAGACCTAGGCAATTTACCATTGAATCTTTGGAAGGTAAAAAAATTGATATTACAAATTCAATTCTATCGATAGATTACTTTGAGGATTTGTTAAGTCCAGCAATTCACATGAGTGTTTATTGTATTAACAAGTATAGTATTGTGAGTGGTCTCCCTATACGTGGTGGAGAAAAAGTAGAAGTATCTATTGAAACTGGGTCTGGCGACTTTGAATTCCTTGGTGAACAGGATTCTCTTCGTATCTATAAGGTCTCTGGACAAGAGGGAACCAAGATGGCAGAGCGATTTACTCTGCATATCACGACACAAGAGTATCTGAATAATGAAATCAGCAGATGTTTTAGAAAATATACTGGAAAGATAAGCGAATCTGTAAAAGATGTTCTTAGAAACGACTTAAATACTACAAAATTTTTAGATGATAACATAGAAGAATCTGCAAATGCTTATAAATGGATAGGTTCTATGAGGAAACCATTTAAAGTGTTAGAATGGTTGTGCCCAAAATCATTATCAACTAGAGGAGGAGAATCGGACCCAGATCCTAATGCATCTAAGGAAGAAAAGGCACGAGGGACAATGGGATTCTTTTTCTATGAGAATAAAGATGGATTTAATTTTAAGAGTATGGATAAATTGACTGAACTGATTGGGAGTGCAACGGAAGAGAATATATTCAAGTATAACTACACAGGTAAGGTCATTAAATCTGCTCAACTGAATAATAGAACAAAGATTATAGACTATGCGTTTGATAGGAACATTGATCTAAGATCATCATTAAGATTTGGAATGTTTAAGAATTTTACTTTTCTGGTCAATACTGGTGATAACCAAATCACGGTTTATAATTATGATATTAAAGAGGAGATTGGAACCAAGAAATTAGGTAAGCAGGATGGATTGCCAATTCCCCCTGACCTATCAGAGTATCCTAGCAGAATCATTGTCAGAGCAACAGATAATGGTATAATGTCTAATGGAGGAGGAAATGAAAATTCTGGAAGAATACCAGCAGACAGGGCAAAGTCTGCTGCCAGGTATAATTTACTGTTCACACAGTCACTAAATATTCTTATACCATGTAATGTGAACTTGAAAGTCGGGGATATTATACATTGTGAATTCTCAGAAATGGATTCTGGTAGATCTAAAGAACCAGACAAAGAAATCAGTGGACGTTATCTAATCAAAGAATTGAGGCAGCACTTCTCTTCAAGTCAAAACACAACAAGTCTCAAATTGATAAGAGATTCATACGGACTAAACTAAACGGAGTAAATTAAATGGAAAGCATCGAAAAACATATTAAAGTTGATAAATCAATTTTAGATAACTCAACTATATCACCACAACAACGTCGTCACATTGAGGGTGAGTTGCATGAATTGGAAGAGTATGTAGAACATCATAAGTCAGAGATTGAAGCAGGTGATCATCACGATCCTACGCCGCTGGAATTGTATTGTGATGCTAACCCATCAGAACCAGAATGTTTGGTATATGAAGACTAATGTTTGATCAGACCCTAATAAAAACTGACTTTGTTGGTAAAGATGGTTTCATCTGGTGGTTCGGTAGGATTGCTAATAAAGAGGTGTGGAAAGAAGACAATCTTGTAATGGCTGCATCTGGTAATTTTGCAAACAGATGTAAGGTTAGAATCGTTGGATATCATCCATTTAATAATTCATTACCAGAAGAAGATTTGCCTTGGGCAACGGTGATGATGGATCCCATGACCGGTGACGGTCAAGGTGGTATGGGAGATACCATTGCTTTGGTTGGTGGTGAAACCTGTATTGGATTTTTTCTTGACGGAGAAGAGGCACAGCAACCAGTCATTATGGGTCTCATTGGTAGACAGGGAAACACTGTTAACAGTATTAGTGAACCAGAGATAGCAAGAAATAAAAGTAATGAATTTAGGAATAGTACTGGGTATAACGAAGATAAATCTACAAAGAAATTAAAATTAAAAACAAACAAAGTAGGAACCCAAAATTCTCCCGAAGTACAGAAAGGTTTAGTATTTGATCCAAATTCCCCTAGTTTTACACGTAACAATGCAGCAGAATTTACTACTTCTTCTGGTGATCCTGGTGTAGGGAAAATGGAGGGTGTCGTCTTTGGACGTGGCACGCGAGGTAGTGCATCTGCTGATCAACTTGAAAAGAATGCAACTCCTGTTCGGGTGAATCCAAGTAACTGTAAGAATGATGCGATAGGACAGATCACTCAAGTACTTACAGACTTCATCACACTTACAAATAGTTTAGAAAGTGCAATGGGTAAGTTCGTTGATCCTATTGCTAATAAGATCATCGATATGGATGCTGAACTCAGAAGAATTGTGAGGCAGGTTAAGGGACTTATTAAAGGTGTAATTAATAATATTAGAGATGGAATTATTGGAAAGTTAAATTTTATCTTCTCAAAATTCTTAGGTATTTTGAATATTGTGAATCCACTTGAGTTTCTTTCAGACGAGGCAGCTAGATTAGCATACCAAAAGATTCTTGATACTATTTTCTGCATCTTTGAAAAACTTCTTGGTGACTTGGGTGACTTCTTAAAAAATATGTTCTCCCAGTTGATTGAGAATGTAGTCAATGGACCAGTTTGTGCTGCCGAGCAATTTGTTTCTGGTATGTTTGCCAAGGTATTTGAACAACTTGAAAATTTTATGGAACCAATCTTATCAGGACTCGATTGGTTGGTTGGTGGTATTGGAACAGTTTCAGAATTCCTTGGAAAGGCATCCAACCTTGCGTCTCAAATCCTGAGTTTCATTGGTTGTGATGGTAGAAAGTGTACTACTCCATCCAAGTGGGCGTCAACATTGAGTGGTTCTATTGAAGCATCAGCAGATAATTGGGATAGACAAGTTAATAATATCAATATACTTAAGGGTGTGTCATCCGACCTCACGAGAATATCAGATGAAGCAGAAACTGATATTGGTAACTTTTTTGGATCTGATCAATTTGAAGAAACGGATTATAATGGAATGTCAATTGGATCTGTATTGAGTGCAACTGATAAATTGACTGGGGGGAATTCAGCAGGAGCACTCAACAAAGGACTAGGTTCAATTGAAAGTGCAATCTCTACCATATCATTGTTTGGGGACAGTAGTATCTTTAATTCTTGTACTGAAACGGTTAATAATCCAACAAAACAAAGAGATCTTATCGGTATGCCACTTGGATTTGTATTTGATAAGTGTATCACACCAGAGATTGAGATAACTGGTGCAGGTAGTGGTGCGAGTGCAACGCCTATTGTTAATGAGTTTGGAAGAATCATTGCTACAGAGATTAAAAGTAGAGGATCTGGATACAATTCAAATACCTCGGCATCTATAATTGATAACACTAACAATGGACACAATGCAGAACTCAAGGTTCTGGTCAAGGGTGGAAGGATTAGTCAGATTGTAGTTATAAAATCTGGTTTTGGATACTGTTCCAACGTATTACCAATCGTACCCAACCCTGTTGGAATTATTACTGCAATCTATGTTGATAAACCAGGTATTGGATACACGATAGGTGATAGTATAATAATTCCACTGCCAAGAGTTATAGATGACCCTCTTATTCCAGGTGTTCCTGATTCACCACTGATACCTCTACCCACAGTAACACTTGATCCTACAGGTCCCGGAACACCCGGAACACCCGGAACTCCTACAGGTCCCGGAACACCTGGAACTCCTACAGGTCCCGGAACACCTGGAACACCTGGTGTAATACCTGATGGTCCAAATCCAGGATATGTTATTGTACCTGTACCTACACCCGGAAATGGTTCTATCGTTGATGTTAAAATACCAGTTAATATGGATGCAGAATATAATTTCATTCCAAAAATTGTAATAAATAGTAGAAATGGAGTAGGGGCAAATCTAATTCCAATTTTAACTTATAAGCAGTTGGATAATTTAGATACAACTTCTAATAGATCCGGTCTTGTAGGAATCACTAGTGTTATTGATTGTATATGAACTTAACAGAAGAAGAGTTTAAAAAATTAAAGAAAGAAATAATAGATGATCTTGAGGAGGATTACTTTGTGATGCGCCGCCCTGGATTTAACATTGAATCAAATTATGTTACTCAAGCACATGGAGTTGCTGAGTTGAGTATTACTACTGATGAGAATCAAGGTGTTCAGTTTTATAAGAAAGGAAACGCCAAGATATTAGCAAATAAATCTATTGAGATGGTTGCCGGGAAGGATCAAGAATCCGAGAAGTCATTTACAATTGTCCTTGACGCAAAGACTGGAAACATACTCCTCTCAGCAAAGGATGGTGATCTCATTTTAGAAGGTGGTAATGTAAAAATCATAGCAACAGATGAAGATGGTGATGTCTATATTAATTCTCAAAAGACTTTGACTATGAATGCCCCAGAGATTAATGCTAAAGGAACTAAAGTTTCTATGACTGCCACATCAGATATGCACGTCGATGGTGGGACAGTTGAACTCTATTCCCAGACGGGTTCTACTATGTTCTCTAGTGGTCAAGATGAGTTCCAGACTCCAACTAGTATTGGAACTCTTATTAATTTCGTTGCTAATGCTAAAAAACGTCTCGGGTCTATTATTACATAATCTATCATGTTGAAAGCTCCCAAGGTTGCGGCCGCAAAAGTTCAGATTGGTGCTTTTGATGCATCCAAACTCACAATATCACAGTTCGCTGCTAATGGTGTCCTCACTAATCCAGGTATTAGTATTTTTGGAGAGTCACTACAGTTCGGTGTGGTGAGGGCAGGTGTAACTATTGGAATACCTCAAGCAATACCCGGAGTGACCTTACCATTCTCTTTAGAAGTCAGTGGTATTGCTCAATACTTTGGTGTTCTAAATATTTTTGGCGTCGTCAATCAGTTTGGATTGAAGACGGCGTTTGGTGGTAACATAAAGAATGGATTCTCTTTTAAAAATTCTGTTGACGCAAAGAATGCTATCAACATTGGTAATGGACCTATTATTTTTAATGGATTATTATCCGCAAATGGTGGAATCAAAACCCCTATAATTATTGCAGAAATTGTAAAGGGAACTGTATCAGTCAGCGCGCCGATTGGTAATTTTCCAATCATGAATGGTATAGCATCCGGTAATAAAGTTCTACCATTTGATATTCCCCACTGGAAACAGAAAGGAAAAAGAATCAGACATATATGTGTAGAAGGTCCCGAAGCAGGAATTTATATCAGAGGTAGACTTAAGGATAGTAATGTGATTCAATTACCTGAATACTGGGATGGTCTGGTTGACTACGATAGTATCACTGTTCAACTACAACCTATCGGTGAAAGACATTACCATCTAAATGTAATGGAAATCGATAATGAAAAGATAGTTGTAAAGGAAGCAGACGATAAACCATTTGAATGCTTCTACCACATATGGGTAGCACGATGGATTGATCCTAGAAACCATGATGAAAAACTTCATATTGTTTATGATGGAGAAAGTCCTGCTGAGTATCCAGGTAAATCAGAAAACTTCTTAGTTGGTGGATGGGATTATGATCGTAGAGACACGCAATGGAGTAACGAATAATGGCTAACAGAAAAGCAGATATAATTAGAGATTTAGCAAGTCAACTTAAGCAGAGTGAGGATACCAGAGAAGGTATTTTGAGAATGCTTGCATTGAAGGACGCTAAGATTGATCAAATTGATGAATTGATTGTCAATATTGATAAGAAGGTTCCAGATCTTATTGCTAATATTAATGCTAACGTTACTCCAATTCAGACAGCATATGATTCAAGGATTAGTAGTGGATGTAAGAGTGATTTGACCTGGGAAATCACTGAATCTGGAACTGATTTTGATGATGATGACTACACAGTATACACTGTAGTAAAAAATAACACGAGGCAGCAAACAAATTTCTATGGTCAGAAGTATTATAGAAAACCATTGAACAGAGACTTTGGTGCAAATGTAATCACTGAAGTGAAAGGTAATGTAGATATTGGTACTGGAACTGGTATATCTACAATTGCTGTGACTAGTGCTAATGGAATTACAGGTATTGAAGTAGGAGATATTGTTACTGATAATCTAGATAGTCCAACGATTTTTAGTGTGGGTAGTCTACCGAGAATAACTGGTTTTGGAACTACATCTGTTCTTGGTATCACCACAACAGTCCAAGGCAATATTGGTGTTGGTTCAGATTTCTTTGTTGCTGTCGGTGCTGGATCAACACTTTCTGTTACAGTAGGTTCTGCAGTTTCAATGTTTAATGTCCTTCCTGAGGGTACGAGTGTGATTGCAATAGGAACAGCAATTGCTACTCTTCCATTCTATGATGATACTTTAGGAACTTACACAAATGCAGAGATCACCCGACCAGCATTTCAATTAAGTAACACTGCAACAACTTCTGCTACTCTTAGTATTATTCATGTTGGGGCAAACACCAATAAACCAACATTGATACTGGATAGACAAGCACAGAAAGAACTTGATGACCAATCATTCGTAATCATCAGAGATACAAAAGATATTGATAGTGATTTTGATTTTGCTAAGAGTCCCATTGACCCTGTTACGATTGGAATCGTAGGAAATCAGTTAGGAATAGGACATATATCAGAGATTGTTAATAATGGTGCTCCTCCTGGTCCTGAACAGTGGAGAGAAGTATTAGAGGAGGACGAACCTGCTATTGGTGCTGGACATGTTTTTTATTATACAGGCAATACTATTTGGCCCACTATTACTGATGATCAAGGTACAGCAACCTATGCTACATTGGGAACAACTCTAGTCTCTACTAGTAGTACTCTTACTGGTTCTGACTCAACATCTACAGTTACTTCTATTTCACCAACAGGATTAGTCGATGGTGTTGGTGCATGTAATACTTTAGATCAGAATATTACTAACTCTGAAGCAGCACTTGTATCAGCAGTTAATGCTAACCTTGCAGAAGTCAATCGTCTTAATGATCTTTCTCAAGCACTTAGATTGTATAGAGATGAGGAAGAACTGCAAGCATATGGTATGTTGCAGGGTGCAGCGTATGAAAGAAGCAGAGAAAACAAATCAAAATCTAGATCTGGAACCTTTGACGGTCAAGACCTTACTGCTTTTGATACATAGGGTTGACGACCTACCCCAAATCTGCTATAATATACAGGTAACCAACAAGGGATCATGGAAATCCAAAGAGAAGACCTCCTCTCACTCCGCCACCTTCAGGAAGACATTGCAGAACACTACTGTGATGATACTCGTGTTAGTGGAGAACTTTATTGGGAATGCGTCGAGACTCTTGCAACCATCAAACTTATGGAGTTGCGTGGGGAAGTAGTTTTTACCGACTAATGAAAGACTATACCTCTTTGTATTCAGAAATTCTAAAGTGCTACGACTATGAGACCAGAAACCCGTCAATCTATGGAAATGTTGTTCGCGGCGAAATGGAACTTACCCAAGGCAGCAAAGAATTGCAACCTAACAGAAAAGGAAATGAAGATTACATTCAATGAGTATTGTGTTTTTCATCCTCCCACTCACGATGTGTATGGTCAATTGAAAAGTGATCTTTGAATCATAAAAAGGTCCAAAAAAAATTCTGGTAAAAAATTCATCCCAGACCTTTTTGTGAGTGTGGCGGAATTGGTAGACGCACCAGACTTAAAATCTGTTGAGCATTATGCTCGTGGGGGTTCAAGTCCCCCCACTCGCATCGGGGGAGTACAAAAGATCTGCAAGTAGAAGCAGCGCCCCCCTTCAATAAAGTGAAATTTCTATTGGAGGATTGATTACCCTCCAATTTTTTTGTCAATAAATATTCCCAGAATAGGATACACAAATGAGGTATCATCTAGATATCAAGTATTGCTGGTTTACGAAAAAACAATTAGTATTGATGTATTTTATAAATGGTATCCCATATACATTTGATGATGTAGACGACAGTTTTTATTTGGACCCAGAGATTGTAGAATGGGCAAATGAAAATACACAGTATGATATAGATGATCTATATAAATGGTCAAACTACTTGGTAATGGAAGAATGTCACCCACTTATTTTTGATCTGGAACTTGATAATCCAGAATTGCTACCGGTAGATTAGAGACAGTTCTGTCTGTGATAAATAAAGCAGAAGAAAAATTAGTGCGCTGATAAAATGCCTCTTTCAAGATTAGAAAATTTTCTGATTAATACCGATGGTAATATTCTTTATGTAAACCCATCAGATCTGGACGCTACGGATAGTTTTGATAATAAAGGTAACTCTTTAACTAGACCGTTTAAGACTCTACAAAGGGCACTGATTGAAGCGGCAAGATTTTCATATCAAGTTGGTCAGGATAACGACCGATTTGATAGAACTACTATTTTATTATATCCCGGCACTCACTTAGTTGATAATAGACGAGGACTACAAGTAGGTCTGACTGGTGGTGTTGCAAAATATCGGAATCAAAATGATGTTGATGTAACTGCTAGCACTGATCTTACTCTGAATAGTGGAACAGTCTTTGATATAGAAAATGCTGGAAATGTTCTCCACAAATTAAACTCTGTTGATGGTGGTATTATTGTACCTAAGGGTACATCTATCGTTGGTCTTGACTTAAGAAAGACTAAGATCAAACCATTGTATGTTCCTGATCCAGAAGATGTAACTATTGATAGATCTGCAATCTTCCGTATCACTGGTGGTTGTTATTTCTGGCAGTTTAGTCTTTTTGATGGTGATCGTGAAGTTTTCTTCAACAATGACTATGGTACAAAGAGAAATCCTTCGTATTCTCACCACAAACTGACCTGCTTTGAATATGCAGATGGTGTTAATAAGAAAACTGTTACTGATTCAGAAAGAGAATACACTGACCTTCAGATGTATTACTTGAAGTTGATGAACGCATATGGTGCGAATACTGGAAACAGAAATATCATTGACTTCCCAGCTGCTGATGACTTCCAACCCAACAGTCCAGAATTTAAAATTGTTGGTGACCTGACCGCAAATGACTTTAGTATTGTTGAACTGAGAGCAGACACATCTGGTTCACCAAAAGAAGCAACAGTTACAACTGATGTTGATCACAACCTGAGCACAGACGATGCATTCCGTATCACTGGTGTTGGTGGATCTGCACTCTACGAAGGAAGTTATAAGGTTGCTGGTATCAACAGCACGCGCCAGTTTACGTATACTTTACCTGCTGATCCTAACCAGGATAACATTACAATTCAAAACACTGAGAAGGTTGTTATTGAAGCAGACAATGTAACAGGTGCTTCACCGTACATATTTAATATCTCTTTGAGATCTTCCTTCGGTATGTGTGGTATGCATGCTGATGGCAGCAAGGCAACCGGATTCAAGTCAATGGTTGTAGCTCAGTTTACTGGAATCGGCCTTCAGAAAGACCCCAATGCATTCCTGATTTATGATAAGGCTAGTGGAGAGTATAAGAATAACGCTACAGCACCTGCGAGTGAAACTAGACCACTCTACATTAACCAAAACGCAGTTTATTCTCCTGCTTATGAGAGTTTCCACGTAAAAGCATCTAATGACTCTGTGATTCAGGCAGTGTCTGTGTTTGCTATTGGTTTCGCAAACCACTTCCTTGCAGAGGATGGTGCTGACCAATCAATCACTAACTCCAACTCTAACTTTGGTGCAAAATCTCTGATCGCAAAAGGATTTAGAAAGCAATCCTTCAACAGAGATGATACTGGATATATCACTCACATTGTTCCACCAAAAGATCTCCAAGAACCTACAACCAATGTCAACTGGAGAGTATTAGATCCAACCAAGACTGATTCTGTTGGTATTACATCTCATCTTTATCTTCTTGGCGAAGATGATATGCTTAACCCACCATCTAATGTTACAGATGGTTATAAAGTAGGTTGCAATTTCAACGAACTTCTGTATTTGGATGTAGTTACCGATACAACTGCTGGTATCACCTCAACATACTCTGCACCAATCCTGATGGAAGTTCCAGCAGGGACAATTGATGGACCACAAGGAAAGAAAGTATTCAATGTAAGTAGAACTGCTGGCACAAATGATATAAACACAACTGATTTTATAATTACACTCACTGCTGATCATAATTTATCAGATGGTGAGAGCATCCGTATATTCAGTGATAATGGTAGACTTCCTGATGGTATTGAACCAGAAGGAAAGTATTTTGCAATCACTATCTCAGGTTCTGGAAATGAAAGTAAGATCAAAATTGCAAGCACATTCAATAATGCTCTCAATAATGTCCCTGTAAATATTAAAAATAACAAGGGTGGATTACTCAGAATTGAGAGTAGAGTAACTGATAAGATTCCCGGAGATGCTGGACATCCTATTCAATATGATACTACTAACAATCAGTGGTTCATTACCTCTTCAAGTATAACTACAACGAATAAGATTTTTGAAGCACTTGATGATTTCACGACTGTAATTGCTGCAAATAACGCAACAACTTATGTTCAGAGAATTCCAGAGAATCGTGATCTGGTTGATAGAATCTACAAGTTACGTTACGTAGTTCCTAGAGAATTTAAAAATGCAAAGGCACCTACGAAGAACTTTATTCTTCAAGAATCAAAAACAGTTAATGAAGATTCTACAATCAATACTATAAAATCAAATCGTAATCCTCGTGTTATTGCAAATGTAACCAGAGCTGGTGCTACTATAACTATCACTTCACAGCAAGAGCATAACATCAATATTGGTGATAGAGTTAATCTTAAAAATATTGTAAGTATAGGAAACACCTTAGGTAAGAATGATATATCATATAATGGTTACTTCAAAGTAGATAGTGTTCCTAGCACAATAACATTTAGAGTTTCAAATGCTCTAGTAGGTGCAGGTGATACTTACACCGATCAGATTGATGCTATCCGTACAGGTGGAGATCTTTCAAAACTTCCTGTATTTGAAAGGAATGAGTATAAGACCACGTATATTATTCAAGATGTAGAAACCATTCAAAAATACGATGATAGTATTCAAGATGGTATCTACTATCTCACTGTATTGAGATCAGATATCTCACCAGTACAAGATGATGGTTCTACTAATCCATTCTCAGGTAGGGAATATAAGCAGGATTTCCAATCTCTCTATCCAGTTGTTGATAGGGACAATAACGTAGTTGATCCATCGCAATCAATTTCTGCAGCATCTAATAGTTTATTAGGTAAAGTTTCTGCTGATAATAACCAGAATAGTATCACCAAAGAAGCTGCAATTGAATATATAAAAGATACTGGAGTTGGTATAGCAGTTACTGGAGCACTTAAGGTTTCTGGTGGTGCAAATGACGAGATTGATTATTTCTTTGAAAGAAATCACGGTCTGTTTAGTTTGACTTCAGTCGCACAGGTGAATGCTGGTGCTGGATATGGATCTAATGGAGATAAACTTTATAACGTAGCACTGAACCCTGGAAAGAATACTGTGTATGGTGCTGATGCAACAGCAGATGTTGTAGTTGGTGCTGGTGGATCTATCACATCACTTACTATTGTTAATGGTGGTAGCAATTATAAGGTTGGATCTGGACTTACAGTCACTGTTGCAGGTGGTACTGCTACTAATCTTGCTGCTTACACGATCGATAGTGTTACTCAAGAGCAAGATAGTGTTATTCAATTTATTGGTATTGGAACCATAAATGATAGAAAGACAAGTGGATTTAATGGTGTATATCGTTTTAGTAATGATTCAACTTCTCCAAATGTAATCAGAATACTAAATGGTAATCCATCTCCAGGTGTTCATACTACATCTAATGGTATCGCAGTTCTGGGTAGTAAGATGCTTAGTGCTGATACCATCGTTGGAACTGCAGCGACCACTCTAGTAGGAATTGTTACGGTAACAACTACAGCACCGTATCATGGATTAGCAGTTGGTAACAAAATTAGGATCGAACTTGAGAATTCTGATGCTGCATCAGAGACTGCTTTCAATAAAGATTTTATTGTTCAAGGAGTTACTGCTGATAATAAGTTTACAATTAGAGTGAATCCTGGTATTAGTGCTGCTCCTGGACTGCGGGAGTCTATATTCAAGTATGCTATTGGAGCACAAGGTCAAGATACTTCACTGCAAACTGAAAAAGTTGCTGGAAGTTTACTTAACTTCCAAGACAGATATCTTTCAACTCTTAGTAATAATATTACTAACATAACAAATACTGTGTTAGTTGATGACGATGATCCGAAGTCAATTTCCACAGGTGATTTTATTCAAATCAATGATGAAATTATGAGGGTCACTGCTGTCGCTGCACCTTCTGGTGGTAGTGTTGCTTTGACTGTTATCAGAGGTGTGATGGGTACAACATCTACAGCACAAAGTTTGGGTTCTGTTGTCCAACAAATCAAGATCATCCCTTCTGAGGTTCGTAGATTCTCTAGCATCCGTGCTTCTGGTCACACCTTTGAGTATATTGGTTATGGTCCTGGTAACTATTCAACTGCACTTCCACAGAGAATTCAAAGAACTCTTACGAGAGAAGAAGAACTGTTATCTGTTTATTGTGAGAAGAAAGGTGGAGTCACATTCTTCTCTGGTATGAACGACCGTGGTGAGTTCTTCACATGGGATGGAAGAATCAAACCACTTGAGAGATACATCAGTGAGGTTGGTAATGACTTCACCGGTATCTTTGATGACCTGTATGTAAGAAACACTCTGCGTGTTGGCGGTGGTCCTAACAGAAACCTGCCTTCCGAGTTTAGAGGACCAGTTAACTTTACCAATAAGATCACTAACACTGATACAGTTGATGGTATTACTGCGGTTAAACTGCAGTTACAGGGTAACGCTCAATCAAATCCATCCTTCCAGGTTGGTTCTGATGCAAATCCATCTCTGATTGTTAAGAAGTCTACTCAAAATGTTGGTATCAAGACTGCTAATCCACAATTTGAACTGGATGTTAATGGAACAATTCGTGCTAACGTCTACGAGAACTTCAAGTTAAGTGATCTTCCTAATACCAAAACTGAGGAAACAACCTTCGAGAGAAACCGTATCCTGAAAGTTAACAATGCAGGAACGGGTTATGATTTAGTTGATATTAATGTTCTTCCACTCTACAGACTTTCCAGTTATGGAGTCAGTAATGATGGACTAGTCCACACTGGAATTGGTGCTACTGTAGGTGGCAAACTGCAAATTACTGGAGTCAGTACTTCTACATTCTCAACTGGACAGAAAGTTAAGTTGTTCGGTGTCGGACTTTCTACTTCTCCCGTGACGGTTGGACCTTACACAACTATTCCAGGATTCACCAAGATTGGATCAAGTGCTACTAATAGAAGGTATCGTTACTGGTCTGCTCAGTTCAATCTGAGAACTGGTGATGTTGGTATTGGTACGCAACTCAGTCCAAAGGCAGGTGTCGGTCATACTAGTATTGATAACTTCAATGATCTGGAACATATTACACTCACACTGAATAGAACTAATGGAATTTCTAATGGTATCCTGATCTACCGTCAAGAATCTGCTGATGGTGATGCTGCTGATATCAATGACGCAAAGTTAGTTGCTATTCTTGGACCTAAAGAACTTGGATCTAATACAAGCGGCATTAATTATAAGGACTTCGGTGTTTATGATCAGACTGCCTGGAGTCAGAACACTGTTAAGAACGAGTATGATGAAGATCAAATTCACTTCCCTGCCATCGGAACAGAAGGTAAGAGAAGGGGATGGTCAATAGACGAGATTGTATCCATTGGTAATAGTAGCATCACAGTCAACAGAGCATATGATTTCAATAATGCTGTTGGATTTGGAACTACCACCTCTCTGAAAGTCGTTCACGAGAATACTTATGCACTTACTCAAGCAATGGATGATATTGTCGCAAGAGGTGGTAGTTACCTTGAACTTCCAAGCGGAACATTCCTTGCAGAGAAACTTATCGTTCCATCCAATTTCACTATTACTGGTGTAGGAAAGAATTCAGTTCTGAAACAACAGTACTTTGCGAATGATGAAACTGATGGAGCAGGAAATGCTCTTCAAAATGATAATATATTCATCGGTATTACTGCGGGCATCTCTAAAGATATTACATTTAGTGATTTTACAATTGATGGTAACAATACTAATCAGTATAGATTCCCTGATACAGCAAACGATGATTCTTATATGGTATATCTGAAAGGATTAATATCTGGACTCATAAGGGGCATTGAACTTCGTAATAGTTCAATGCATGGTATGACTATTAAGGATAGCACCAGAGTATCCATTGAAAACTCAACATTCGTTGATGGTTCAATGACTGATAGATATCCATACGAACCACTTAATGCATCAGAGACTACAAGTCTTAGAATCAATGACTGTCTCTTTGAGAACTATCCTGGTGCTGTTGATGTATCTGCTTCTTCTGTAGTTGTTGTTGGTGGTAATATCATTCGCAACTGTGGTCGCGGACTCAAGACATTCGCAACTGGTAAGATCACAACCACTGATAATATTATACTCGGACCTGCTGATGAGTTCATTCCATCACCAGATATCTTTGATAGTGACTTCAACGGTATCAATGTTACAGTTGATACATCTTCAGACTTCTTTGGTCCTGTGCTTCAGTATATTGAAGATGGAGAACCCAAGGACATTAGTTCCAGTAAGGTCACCATCACTGCTGGTATCGGAACTATGATCGGTACAGGTTCTACCCTAACAGGTGAATCACTCGGAACGAAGTTCCTTGACTTTGAAATTCATACAGATGATCAAGAACCTGGTCTTCAAGGTAGAGAGCAAGGTTATATCCAAACCAAGTTGGTTCAGTCTCAAGCCGCAACACTTGCTAATGTCTCAAATAAACAGCTTGGATATAGTATTGTTGGTGTTGAATTCCAAGACATACCAGTTGGTATGAGTACTAATATTGGTATTCAAACAGGTGCTTGGTATAAGAGTGGTATCAGTACTGTTGGAGCTGGTACAACTGAGTACAGAGTTACACTTTCTGATGCAGATCACTTTGCTAAAATTGCTGTTGGAGACATTGTTAAACTAGTGAGTCACCAGGTATCACCAAGTCTTTCCTCTAAGACTCTTACCGTTCAACAGAAGCAAAGTATCAGTGCTGATGAAAAACAACTTAGATTAGTTGGATTTACAACCACCTCAGTAACTAATGGTGGAGAAATACCAGGTACGGTGAATGGATATATAAGTATAAGGAAGCAATTCGTAATCGCCAAAGGAAGAGTCGGAGTAATCTAATCCATGCCAGACAATACAAACGTAAATGCTAATTCAGCGGTAACCGTTGTAGGTAGAACCGCTCCGGTCCCTCCTGGTCAACAAAAATCAGATAAATCTATCCCTGTTGTTATAGCAAGTGACCAGTCAACTATTCCTGTTGCTGAACAAAATAAGATTCAGTCGGAAGTTGCACTATCACTTCTGGGTATTCCTAGATCTGAGGTTGCTCTTGGTATCTTTGCTGATGTTAACACCTATGATGTCAACCCTACGGAATGGACAGCAACACCAGAACAGTTTGCTACTGTAGGTTCAACAGGATACACTGGGATTGGAACATTTGGTTGGGGTTTAACTCATGTTCCTGAGGAATCTGGAGCATTGGTTGAGGCACCACCTAATAAGTCTGCTATTTTAACATCCAAGAGATTCTTTAGATATCAACCTGGTCGTGTATCTTCTGCTACGTTTGGTGTTAAGACCACACTTCTGGATACTAATGGTATTGATGTCTTTAACCCGGCAGTTCGTAAGTATGGTATCTTTGATAATTACGATGGATACTATTGGGAGACGAGAAATAATGGAACCGGAGATAACTTCAGTGTCGTAAGAAGATCACAAGCAAATACTTTTGTTAATCCTGTTACATTTGGTAGTGCATCAGGTGAACAAACACAGGATTATGGTGTAACAAATCCATACGATCCTCTGGAAGCAAGAGCATCTGAATCTGTTGGTGCTGGTGCTACTTCTGTACCTACCGGATATACTAACCGTAAATTGGGTGATCTGGTTATCCTTCGTGATAACTTGATAATGACACACGCTGGTGTCTATGATGAGTCATTATTACAACCAAAGCATGAAGTAGGAATTTCATCAGTATATGATGCTAATGTAATTAGCATGGTTGGTCTTGCCAACTCAATTACAAACGCAGTATATAATATCGGGACCGGTTTGATGACAATCACAACCGGGAATGAGCACGGATATAAGAATGGTAAGTTCATTACCTTGACTGGTATCGCAATGACCTGTCAGTATAGTGCATCACCAAAGTATTATCCACAAAGAACAACTGGATATAATGTTGTAAGAGTTGATGGAGCAAATCAATTCACAGTTAATGTTGGTGTCTCAACCGTTCAGACATTCTATGCACCTAGTAGTGGTGCATATGTTGTTGGTCTTTCAACTGGTCAGTATGTTTCTTATGATAAAGGTTCCAATGGATCTGCAATTGCTGGACTGACTGATGAGAAGATTTACAAAATTGGTGCAGTTGGTGTTAACACTATCACCGGTATCAGTACTGCTTCACTTATAGACTTAAACGGCAATGCTGTATCCGGACTGACTAATGGTACAGGTCTTACATCACATAAGATTTGTACTCCAGTTCCATTTGTCCAACCAATTGCTAATAATTTAGTTAGCGGAAAGAATAAGTATAGTACTGTAGAAGCAACTGGTATGTTCCCATATCAGTATACTAATGCTGATAGTACTAATGAGGGATATATTAAGACTGATCGTCCAGTAGGAGAGTCATCAACTCTCAAACAGGAGATTGATAATGTTAACGATTACTACAATAAGTGGGTTAACCAGAACGTTGATATCCAATATTGGGGTGTCTATGAATATCGTGTCCCTAGAACTAGATTTAGTGGTGACCGATTAGATAACGAAACAAAGAATTTAATTTTCAGTGATAGTGTTGCATCTAATAGACCTGGTGATCCTGTCCTAGATGCAAATACTGGAGAAATACTAACTGATATTAGTATCTGGGACCTTGAATTCGACAAGGTTACCATGTACAAGGTTGAGTTCTCATGGTATGGTGCTGTTGGTGCTCTGTTCCTCGCGTATGTGCCTGTAAGCAATGGAGAAGCACGTTGGGTTAGAGTTCATCATCTCCGGGCATCAAACCAGTTGAAGGTCTCCTCACTGGGCAATGCGACCCTTCCCATTACGTATATGGTTTATGGTGGAGGTAACGAAAATAGATATGGTTATACTAATACTCTAAGAAAAAACTCAGCGTTTGGATATGGATCTGCATCAGAACATATTGTTAAGTATGGTGCCTCATACTACATTGATGGTGGTGATCGTGGAACCGTCAAACTATTCAGTCACGGAACCCCACAAGAAGAAGAAGTATATGGATTGAAGAGAAAGTTCACAGTTGGAAGTGGAACCACACAAGCAAATGTTTCTCAAGCAACTGTTGTTGCAGATCCATATATCGGTGCTGGTTCCACATCAGGTTTATCTACTGCTTATTACATTGGCGCTAAGATTATTACATCTGATCCACTGGACCAGAATATTGAAATCACGTATGTAAATACCACCAACAGTAGGTTGCATCTCAACTCTCCTTTGAATTCTACTAGTCATCCAAATGGTATTACTATTATTCCTAACCGTGTAACACCACTGGTTGGTATCAAGTGTAGAGACTTTATCCAAAGCAGCACAGGTAGAAATGTAAGAAATAGAACTCAGGTATATCCTACTAGACTTTCTACTGGTTCTGATGCTGTTATTAAGGTTGATCTTCTGAAGACACCAATCTTCCAGACAAACTCTGTAATAGTAAAACCATCTTTATCACTTCCAATATTAAGTTCTGAGATTAACATTGGTAAGAGAGGTAAACCAACTCCTGTTGCAGTTCCCCTCAACACATATACTGGAGCACATACATTTGTTCCTAGTAGCAGCGACCTTGCAAACGCAATTGCCTCGTTGAATACTAGCACTAAGTATGCAATCACAGCAGTCGCATATAATTCAGCAACTGGTACTATCACTGCAACTACAGGTTCTGCTCACGGATTAAGTGCTGGAACTGAAATCAGAATCAGGAAAGAATCATTAGCATTCACTTGTTCCCTGGACAACAACACTGCTGTTAAGGTGTATCCTCGCACCACTGACCCAATCTTTGATGGTAATGCACCTGGAGGAACACCTTTTGGCGGAGCAATCTCTGGTGATTACAGCAGACCAGTCACACTTCGCAGTGGAACAAGTGGAAGTACATTAGTATTCAGTGTTACTACTGATGCAAGTTCAGGATCTGTTCCTTCTTCTGCTGAATACATCAGAGACATTGGTGGTGGTGCTTATGGATACTTCAGAGGACGTTTTGAAACTGATGCTACCGGTAAACCAATCTCGGTTCTTGGTTATCTAGAGAACAGAGGAAAGGATAGAACCAAGAATATTGATACTGATGACTACTACTTCTATGCACTGAATGCAAATTCTGATTCTATTGTTCTGAACGCTACAGAACCATTCATCAGAGAAGAAGATGCAGACCCAGAAGGAAATGCAACTGCTACTGAACCTGCATCATTTACACTTGCTCAACTGTCTTCCATTAAGGTTGCTCCGCAACTTAGGTCACCGATACCGAAAACTGGAACGATTGTAGCGAGTCTATACATTCCTGCATCGGGTGAGAACTATGATCTATCACCATACTTTGACTACAATAAAGAGTATCTTTCATTCCCCCTAACTAATGTTGTAGACAGTCTGTATCTGTGTGGTTCTACTCAGAAGAATTATTTGGCGGACAATGTATTCTCTCCATCAGCAACTACACCTACGGCAAGAGCAAATGTATCAGCAAGTCTTACTTGGGAGGAGCAGTGATCGATGGCAAATGGGGGAAAGGATATAAGACTGGGCGATGACAAACGTCCAGTCAGCGTTATACCTAATAACGAAGATTTTCTATACAATATAGCAAACGGAGAAATATTAAAAGACGAGTTTGGAAACCCTCTGGTTACAGAGGCTGATCAGTTTTTTGCTTTAGATACTACGGCAGAAAGATCTACATCTATTGTATTTCCAAAAGAAACAGCAAGTGCATTTGGTAGATTAATTTTTAATTCTGTTGGAACATTTTCAACAGTTACATATAATACGAACTTTGATGTTCGTATCAATGCTGCAAGTGTATTACAGCATGGTGGATCTGCTGTTGGTTTTGGAACAACTGTTGCTCTCGCCACTGGTAGTTCTCTTAATGGTAATTTTGTAGATGTTGGTCTGGGTGTATCTGATATACAGTTTACACAATTTCCTTTCCTTGATGTTAAGACAAAGACCGATCAGGGTTCAGACGAAAGAAATAAATTATATTTTCTTGATGATATTCTCAACAATAAAGTTGCAGTCAATGATAAAGTAGAGGGTGTTGGTATTCCAGATGGAACTTTTGTATCAAAAGTTTTTCCATCTTATATGCAGTTGTCAAACAATGTTGACGCTAGTATTTTGTCTGGTATTACAACCAATACGATAGGGATTAGGAAAGCAACTCTTCAACTTCAAAAATCAGATAATGTTTTTAGGATTGAGGAGCAATTCCAAGAAACTAGTGAAGTAAGTTCATCTCTGCTTGGTATTCCCCGTGCAGAAACTCAATTAAGTTTATTCTCTAATGTATCATCATATGGTTTGAACAATGATGAGTTTGAATTCTTTACTTTCAATAGTGGAAATAGTTTTGCGAGTTGGGATACAAGATCAAATGCAATTTATGGTAACAGATATAATGCTAGCAGAAGTGAAGAAGTACAAGAATCTGCAATTAAATTAGAAGCATTTCCAGTACCATACTCATATCCATTCAATGCTTCATTTGATGATATTGGATTTTATAATCCGACTTTATTTGGATTTTATTTGAAGTTTATTCAATTGGGAAACAGACTATACAATTACTATAATACTGGATCGGGAGCATCTCAAGGTTATCCTAGTGATTGGAAGAACAAATTTCTTGATCCAGCAAAAGTATATGTTTCAAATAGTGATGTTATATATGCAATAGGTATTAGTGATTCATTTGCAGCAATTGACACCTGGACTGATACTTGGAGAGATATCTCTGCCGGTGTTCTTGTAGATGCAGTAAGCCCAAGTGTTACATTTAACTTTGGTAAAATTAATGCATTGGGTCTAATAGGAGCACCATATACTTCTACTACTACTCGTCCTGGATACAGTGGTGGATCTAAAAAATATTCCTATCTCCAATCAAGAAGAGTATTCAGATATCAACCTGGTCGTATCAGTGGATTTACTTTTGGTTTAAGAGCGTCTGTCGAACCACAACCAGGTGCTGTGATGGAGTGGGGTATCAAGAACCCAACAGACCAATACATATTTAAAATTAACACAGGCAATCTTTCTATTATTCGTAGAAGCACGATACCTCTTCCTGAATCTGCATTAAAAAGAAGTGGATTGACTAACTTAGATCAAAAATTTGAACCTACTGGTGATCCATATAATGGTAAGTCATATCACACTATTGAAGTTCCTTCTGATAAATTTAATCACGATCAATTGAATGGTAACGGACCATCAGGATATAATATTCAACCTGAACGTGTTACTATGTACAAGATTGAGTTCGGTTGGTATGGTGCTATTGGTGCTAGATTCTACGCTTATATTCCTGCTGGTGTTGGTGAAGCACGATGGGTAAAGATTCATACATTTGTGATTGAAAACTCAGTTGGTTCTCCTTGTTTAGAAGACTCATTCTTCAGATTAACTTATTCAATAGACATAACCAATACAGAACTTCTTAAAGAACCGGTATTCCTTTATAAGTATGGTGCTTCGTACTATATTGATGGTGGTGATGAAGGAACTACTCGGATATTCTCTGCCAGTTCCAAAATAAAAGCAATTAATAGTATTTCATCCAGATCTTTACTTGGAATCACACCAAAAAACTTCATACTGAATAGTGTTGGAATAGAAATTAAAAACAAAAAATTAATCATTCCAACCACTCTGAATATCACCAGTGATTCTTTAGCAAAAGTTGAGGTTGCAAAGTGTAGAGCATGTCCTGGATTTGCACATGTATATACTCCTGGTATCGCTGCAACTACTACTGGTCCAGAGGTTCAAGTTAGATTGACAGGTCAAAATACTCTTACAGCAGTTAATGATACTTACTTCCAATCATCTGATCTAAATTCAAAGATTATTACTCCAAGTATTTGGAATGCATACATTACTGAACTTGAAGATGATACTCCTGTGGGAAGTGGAAAATCATTTACAACTGCAACCATCAAAGGTTATTCAGGTTCCGATGGGTATCCAACGTTATCAACTTTGAATTATGATGTTCTTGTGAAGGATAATGTTTTAGGAATTACAACTACTTTAGCATCTGGTCCTACAGTTCCAAACTATCCACATCCAGTTCGTTTGAGCAGTCAGGATAATCATTATGTTGCTAGTAATTTTAAGTTTACTGGAAATAAGATTGAATTTCAATACTTAAATCCCGATACTAAAGATTTATATTCACATTATGCAGACTTTACACTTGGTATAACGAATTATGAACCCGTAATAAATGGCAATGAATTATCGGGATTCAATAAACCCGGAGTAGGAACAACAACTATTCTAAAAACAAAGGGTGTAAATCCAGAAGTTGTCTTTATGGAGCACACTCACTCTCGGGTTTCTAGAGATGAAATTGGTGTTAGACAAGGTGAAGTCTTTGACGGTGGAATCTTTAGACCAATTAGAGGTGGTATTGATTCAAGAATTCCTAGACCATCGGGTAATGATAGTGGAACATGTTCTAGGGTAGTTGTTGAAGTTCTTGATTCAACTCCGATCAGTGCTTTGAATGAAGTTAACTTTTTACCACCAAATGGAACCAATCCTGATCCTCTAGGGAGAATTTACTTATTAAAACCAGGATTATTCCCCACAGGTATTAATTTTGATGGTGGTCAAGTTAAGTTATCAGACTCTGCATCAGCATCATCAGCAAAATATATTGGAGAGGTTCAATCATATAGTGATGCTGATGGAAGTATATTCAGTTTCGTTCAGATTAGTGAGACTCTCTCCAATCCATCCTCCGATTTCTCTGTTGAAATTAGGCCAATTAAAATTACAGCAACTGGTAATCCAATCAGACAGAAACTGTTTAACTTTGATCCATTCCCATTATATTTCTTTGCTAAATTGGGCGATAATGCTACAGTTAATAACATTTCAATCAAAGAAACATCAGGTGGATTTCATAGAACAATCTCGCCTAAGTTCTTTGCATTCGGTGAAAACACTGCGATCACTAATGCTGGTGGACAAGCAGACGTAACTGGAGCACCACCAACCAACTTTACTGAGGTCACTAGATTATCATCTGCTCTAATTGATGTTCAAAATGAGCAGAACTTGAGACCAACTACAATTATAGATACATTATTCATTGGTGAAGATCAGACTCTTGAAGTTGATATGTCTAAAATCTTTGGACAAGATCGTAATGTAATTACACCAGACAATAATAACATCGAATCAACATTTTTGGTTGCTAAGAAAATTTCTGCTGGTAGTGGAGAGATTGAAGCAACATTGAACTACAAAGAACAATAATAAATAAAAGAAAACTTAGGTTATAATGGCAGACCGTAGACCCCTCATAATTAATGCTAGTGCAAATCAGATTCAGGAGTTCACTGACTCTGACAGTTTGGTGCTGTCTGGTCAATCATTGAAGTTTCTTTCGCCACTGATTGAAAGAGTAAAAATTTTACCTGATGTATTAAGTGCTTCCATATACACACATAATCTCATCACTGATGGAAATTTGCTTATGGTGACTGGAGCACCAAGTGCTCCTTTTGCAATCAATCTAACTGGTTCTACAGGCGTTGATATCGATGATGTAATGGATGTTGGAAACTCACTAGCATTTTCAATGTTCATTAATGCAGGGGTACATTTCCTGTATACTTTTACAATTGATGGGAGTGCAAATTTATTGAACAATATATACTGGCAGGGTGGTGCGGATCCTCAAACCAGAGCAGGTACTGGATATGATAATTATTCTTTTACACTTATAAAGACTGGAACAAATGCATTTCAAATATTCGGTGCTCTAGCTAATCATGCTCAGTAATTTTCACGTAAAGCAACAACCCACTGCGGGTTCTACTGGTCTTGGCGGTGGAGTTTCTTCACTTTCAAGTGGAACTATATGGCAACCTCGTGCAGATTCTAATGCTCAGTATTTGAAAGTTGCATACAGTGGTTTATCAGAGCACGGTTATAGAAATGTTGCATCTCTCATCAACAAAACTGGTACTTCAAGTCCAGTATTCATCCCCCGAGGAGCAAATAAACCAATTTTCAATCACACAGTCAAAAAGTGGTCACACTATGATAGTTCATTAGAGTTGGGTGTTAGAACTGGTGGTAACTCTGGTTGGTTTGCTTCTGAAGACCCAACTTCAGCATCAGTAAGAGACGTTCAAGCATTTGGAAGTGCTAACTATACACTTGAGACTTGGGTGTATATTCCAACGTTTGCAACATCTGTAAACCCAAGTTCTGATGACCCAACACTTGCTTTATTTTTCCATACCGATGATGTTGATAAAGGTTTTAAAGTACTAATCACTGGTACTAATTTTTCTAATAGTCCAGATTATGGACTTTACTTCACTGCACCCCCAGCAGGAACTTGCACTGCTCATACTTCATCAAATGTTTTTTCTGTAAATACCTGGCATCATATAGCTGTGGTCAGAAATGGGAATGGAGATAGTAATCTTAAATTATACATTGATGGAGTCAATAGGACTGCAGTTTATGCTGGAACACCGGGTGTGAATCAAACTTGGGATTATACTGGACCACTTTTCTGTACTGCACCACAAGATGCCAATTCAGGTATTGGAAATCTAAATGCATGGAATACAACAAAATTCCAAGACTATAGAATCTATCAAGGTGTTGCAAAATATACATCTAATTTTAGTAGCAGTCTGCCCGACTCAATGTTTGTTAAGAACTAAATAGCACTATAAGGATTAGATATGGCACTTAAGAATCCAAAATTATTTGGTCTCGATGTTAATAGGGTATTTGCTGACGTTAGAGATAAATTTATAGCTCTAAACAACATCAATTTACCTCCAAATGATCTTGAAATTATTTTTGGATCAGCAGCTGCTGGTGCTCAACTATCAGACTGGCGTAGTTTTTCAAGATTAACTGAACCTTTACATGAAACTTTAGATAGATTCAGTAGAGATAGTTCAGTTTTTAGTTCATTAGTATCAGCTAGAGCAGGAACAGAGAGTTCATTATTTGGTAATTTAAAGATTAATGGTGCTCTAAGTGGAAGTGCAATACGATATCGTTACATGGATGGAATCGGTAGCGGAGCATCAGTTAAGTTTGCAGATATATCAACGTCAAGAATTAGTGCTTGGAGTTCTTCTGATCCCAGAGCAACCAACCCAGACCCTATTATTCAGGGGAGGGCAAAGATTTCTTATGGTGCAAGAATTAAAATTGTAAGTGGTGGAGAATTAGAATTTGGAACACAAGAAACTGCATCACCTGCAGTAACTGGTCCAAGATTACAGACATCTATTGTCCCACAAATAAAAGAGTTTGAATCAGAGTTTCCTACACATGAAATTCAGGCAACTCTTAATAATACCACCATCAATTTCTATGCTATGAAGGGTATCCCTGTTGTATTCAAGGGATTCTTTAGAAGTTTAGATGCAACTATTGAATTGACGCAGTTGATTAATAACACCGCTGCAAGTTGGAAGATTGTCGAGACAGGAAATGTAAATGCATATTCAAATTATGCAAATATAGGTGCTATTTCATCATCAATATCTTATAGATCTTCTGTCTCTAGAGAAAGATTTATACAATTCTATTATAACCCAGACAATATTAAGAAAATAATATTATCTTCAGCAAACATCAGTGAGTTACCATCAGTCAAGTTTGCTAATGCGGATTACATAGATTTCTCCTATAATAATTTAAGAAATTTTCCAGACTTAAATTTTGTTGCACCAAATGTTTCAACATTACTATTGAGAAGAAACCCATTCTATTTGAGCGAGACTGAAAGTGAAAGAAGGTTACAGAACACTTCCTATAATGGGACTAGTCAGACAACTGGAACTGTTTTAGATAAAATTCCAACTACACTTACTCAGATTTACCTTGAGGGAACATTCAGTGGTTCAATCACACAAAATATATTTGCGAATAGATTCCCACAGTTAATTGTATTTGATATTGGTAGAGGTGGTGGAGTGGCGTTCCATCCTGACTCTGTAGGCAGTAGTGTACTTCCTAATGTCCCTAACAGCGTTGAGTCTTATAATACTCAATCAAATGATTTTAGATCAATTGATACATCTGCATCAGGAACTGGTAATACATTTAACGTCACTCAATTAACAAATCTAACCACTCTCAATCTTAGTGGTAACTATTACTTATCTGGTGCTTTTGCTATTGCAATAAACAATGTTGTAATTAAGTCAATTAATATAAGTGGTACGGGACTGTCATTCCCAACTGGAGTTCAAGGAAAATCTTCACTAGAAACATTCAATGGATCATATGGTAGAGGTCTTGGACCACTGGTTGACTTGCCGAACAATAAAACTTATGTGTTTGATAATTGTGTTAATCTGACAACCTTAAATCTGTATGCTGCTAGTGGTATAGTTGGAAGTAGATTTCCAGTATTCACAAACCCTAGTCTAACTTCTCTAGATCTGAGATACACTAACATCAAAGGTGGAGCACCAAATGGTGATGAAACTTATGTAATTCCAAGAAATACTTTCCAGTATGCAACCAAACTGAGTACTCTTTCTATCGATTCCGGCAGTCTATTAACTGCTCCTATTGATTTCAATGCTCTCTCAGATTTAGTAAATCTTTCTTCTTTCTGGTATCGTTCTTATGGTAGAACTACTGGTGGTATTCCAAATTTCCAAAGTAACCCAAACTTAACAAGCATTTATATACCAAATAATGCATTTGAAGGATCACCACCAAATCTAACTGCTAGTCCAAAAATTAGTTCTGCAAATTTTAGTAACAATAATCTTAATGGTATAATACCAACTTATCAAAATTTACCAAGTCTAACACAGTTGCAGTTTCAAAGTAATCAATTAATAGATATTGGAGAATTTAATAATCTGCCGCAATTAACTGATCTTTATATACAAGACAATTTAATCGGTCAAATAGGAAATGCAAAAATACCAGACTTATCTGATTGTCCAAAGTTACGATATTTTACAGCATACAATAACCAATTTAAATACTATACACTCGGATCATTTACAAATTTATATTTAATCAGAGTTATTGATTTGTCTGATAATCCTCTGACTGAACAGTCAATGGAGCAAATATTTGAAGATCTATATACAAATTGGCAGTCTGTAAACCGTGGAGGTGTTACCATCAATCTCCGTGGTTGTGGACCCCAAAGTGAACTTGCTTTAGAATTTGTTGTTATTTTAAGATCCAAAGGTTGGTCAATTAGCATAGATTAAAGTACAATGGCAATAGCAAATCAAGGTTATAGACAAGATCTAAATTTTTTAGAACATGCAAATGATACACTTGCTCTGAGTAATTTGGGTGGAGTTGGACTTGCCCAAGACTTAAGAATTATTCAGAATAATCTGAGGAATACTTCTCGTCTTCCATTTAATTCTTTCAATAAAACTACAGACGAGTTTATTTTTACCACTGATAAGGTTATTGGTGTATCTGCGATCAGTTCTATACCCGATACTGGTTTATCAAATACCAGTTTAATTACAGTAGAACTAACAACTCCATATCATACTTACCCTGGAGGATTAGTCACAGTTGCTGGCGTTACTGGAACAGGTTCAACAATTTTCAATGGTAGTTATCCTTCTATTTTGATAGGGGCAGGGGGCACCAATGTTTCATATAGAAAACCCAACTGTGTATACACTGGTTCTGGAGACAATGTTTCAAGTTCTACGGTAACATATGCATCAAATACAGACAATGTATACACAAATGATGATGTTGTTACTGTAAGTCAATCTGTAGATGTAGGTTCAACAACATTAACTGTTGGAACTAAGTACTTTGTTTGTGATTCTGATGGTTTGAGTAAATTTAAATTATCTTCTACTCCTAGTGTTAGTGGTATAAGTACAGTTAATATTGATGTTGATCCTATTGAGTCTCTTGATCTTGCATCAAGTCATTTTAACTTCATCAAAGATGAACCAGTAACGAGACTAAATTTAGAGAACTTTATAAGACCAGAGATCCAAGATAAATCCACTTTTGGTTCATATTTAAATACTTCAATCAATGGTGTATTTGATTCCACACAAACCAAAATAGAAAATTCAAATTATTTTATCACTAAGAAGTACAAGGGAGCAAATAGCACAACTGTAGATACAGAAATCAAGTTTGAAGGGACCGTAAATTTATTTGACCCTGGTAATTTTAACAGTAATAATAATAATGTTAATTCTACGACTGCGATTTCTCCAGGTATTTTCATCGGTGGAACTCGTGCATTCTCTGCTGATAATAATCCTTGGACTGTTGCTGGAGATTTCCTTGAAACCAATGCTGATGAAGTTACAATAGGAGAACTTTTATTCGGTGATGAAATTAAGATTGATGGAATAACTGTTAATGCAACATCATTTAGTGATATAGATAATGATGTTACGGCAGAAACATTTACCCATAAGGTTCCAATCGTAGTCAATGGCGAGACATACTATTTGTTAATGACTCCAAACTAAAATCAACTTTTAATTCCAAAAAAGGTCGGAAAAAATCTCTGGGTAAAAATCAACTCAGAACCTTTTTTGGAATTATCGACATAATACATCATATACAACTCCATCACCACATTTTAACTGAATATTTGTAGATGAAGTATTAGTTGATCCTGGTGTAAGTGCGGTAATATTACTTGTATTGACTGTTGCCGTAAGATTATCAAATATAAGATTTCCACCCTTAATCCTTAAACTGTCTGCACCACCGGAAATGGTCTCTAATCCCTCTTCTGTTGGATTGAATGGTGGTGAAGTATCTGTTGGGGGGCAGCAGAGTGATTTGTCTTCAGTAGAACTAGTAGCAGTGAAATTGGAACCAGCAACAATATTTTTTTGTGCTACTGAGGAGAGTGTAATTGTATTTCCAGAAACTGATGTAATTGTGGTATTATCAGCAAATGGGAATCCTTGAATTGTTGTATTTGTTAAGTTATTGGTATCAGAAACTGTAAGTACATTAGAACCTGCAACTGCTGCTTCCGTAACAAGCACACATCTAGTTTCATTTGCTGGACAGAATGCAGCCAGTGCTGTATCAATCAGACCTCTAGATTCGTAAAAATAAACCCTTCTAGTAGAAAAACTATTTACACTATTATTTCGTGTAAGTCTCCAAGCTATACCTGCAGGATTCTGATTCCAATTATCGAATCCCGGCAACGATGTATTACTAATACTAGCAACTATTGTATGAGTTCCGGCAGTAACATTTGATATAGTAGTTGTTTGACTTGTTTGATATGGTCTATAACTTGGTGTTGCTTGTGGTATTGTGGCAACAGTAGTACCATCAAAAGTTATAGTTCCAACATCGTCTCCAGAATGTTCTAAAGTGTAATCACCAGGAGATTTAATATTCAATGTATATGTTGTTGAATATGTTTGTCCTGTTGTTTCGACATTTCCTGGTTCATACCATACACCATAAGTTCTCAAAAATGTTCCCCATTCAGTTCCCTGTGTTGCATTAGAAAATACTGAATCTGAAAGAGTGAAATTATTACTATTGGGTCCTCTTGAATCAAATGTTTCGGCAGGAGTAATAAGTACTTGACTGGATGAACCAGTAGTAGTAATTCCGGTATATGCTTCAGAATTATTCCAAATTGCAATTTGCTTACTCTTTAATCCAACAGTATTTCCAGAAGTAATGGTCATAGTTCCACTACTACTACTTGCTGTGACTCTTTTCACAAAACCACGATGATCTACAAATCTAAGTCTAACACCAGAACCAGAACCTGTTGTTACGGTATCAATTACGATGAATGAATTGGTAATAATCTGAACAACACGAACTGGTGTGTTTGCGTTACCTGTTAATCCAGTCGTTGCAGCAAATACATAGTTACCAACTTCAACGTTTGTTGTATCACCTATTGATAAAATTTTAGTGCCTGCACTCCAAGATACACTTTCCACTGTTTTTCTTTCAATTTGAGATAATGATTCTTTAGGTATATACTTAATATCAACTTTTTTGTTTGTTAATACTTTTACATAGTCTGTTGAAGTCAATCCACCGATTCTTTCCCCACCATCTTCTTTATTACCACCAAGCAGTATAGATTCCTCTAAAAACTTATTAATATTACCTTTTACTACTTCACTAAAATCATAATCTAAAGAATAAAGATTATTATAGCGTAGGGGTATTCCGTTTGATCCCGGTTGGGTGAATCCGAAATTAATTGATCTAAGAACTCCTCTAAGACTTGTTGTATCAGGAGGCGCAAAAACTCTAAATCTGACTCTATATTTTCTAGACCTTTCCAGTATATACGTTGAATAACTTATAGTTGAACCTTCTCCTAGAGTTCTTCCAAATGATACATTAGTAGTCCCTGATGTATTAATAGAATTACCATCTGCATTTTCAAGTGTAATCGCACCTGTAGATCTACTAACATCAGTTACCTTGGATCCTAATACGATTCTATTATTTGATGATGCAGTCACTGTCATGCCAGTTCCAACATTAACTACGTTTGCAACTGGAATTGTAACTGTATTACTTCCTGAAGTAGTACTGCCAGAAATTGTTGTGGTTAAACCAATTCTAGCATATTCAGTGTATGTGCCGACACCAGAAGTATATCCTTCTGTTTCAAAATCAATAGTGAATGCTAAAGTGCTGCTTACATTAAAACTATATACACCGGTTCGTGTTGGAACGAAGAAACCTTCCCATTGCACTCCACCAGCAGCACTTACTGATTGTGGGTGAATTTTTCCAGTATAATCAAACTGTCCCGATTCCCAGAATGTATCACTTGGTATTGCTCCACCATTTGCAGTTGTAATTCCAGTAAAAACGTCATCTGTATCTTCAACTTCGTCTTGGTTAAAATATTTTGCAGTAAGACCATTACCACCATTTAATCTTGGTTCTCCAGAAGTAACCCTAAAGGTATCTAAACGGTTCTGATATGTAATTGCAGGAGTAATAGCATTAATACTACCATCGGGACTAGTTTGTTTTACCGAACTTCCAATGAAACTTTGATATTCACCAGCAGTTAATCCAGTCGTAAAGATGGTGCGGAGTGGTTCTATGTCTTCTGATATGAAAGTACCATCAGTAGTATCTACAAGGGTATCTAAAAGATTATTCAACGCTTGCTTACTATCTGAAAGATCTCCGAAGTTCTTATCTCTCCTCAGACCAGTTCTCTTATAGATTTTTCTTGAAGATGCCATCTTTGACTTTTTCTAGTATTTAGTGTAAAATAAATAAGTCACCTACACTATTTAAGATTTATGGACCCAGATAAGATGCTCGAAGAACTACAAACAAAAGAAACAGAGATCAGAGCAGAATTAATTGACCTAGAAAAACAGTTCAATGTAAAGAAAGAACAATACCTCAAAATCCAAGGTGCATTAGAAGCATTATCACTGGTTGGAGATAACAACCAAGAAGAAGGATAAATAAAAGGAGACTTATATAAGTCTCCTTTTTTGGTATATACCGAGACGAATAAATGGCAACACCTTTTAGGTTAAAGAGGTCTTCTGTAACTGGGAAACGTCCCGAAGTTTTACAGAAAGGCGAATTAGCAATCAATTTTTTTGATGGTCACCTGTTTGCAGAAAGAGATACAGGTGGAGTTGGAATTGGAACCACCATCACGCTTTTAACTCCTTGGAAGGAGTCATTTGGTGGGGGAGCAATACAATATGTGGGAGTTGTAACAGCAACTAATTTTCATGGAGAAGGTGGTAATTTAACTCTCGGTACTCCAACGTCTGGTAGTTTTAGAGGAGGAGCATATACACCAGCAGCAAGTCATAAAATTGATGACTCGGTAGACGAACTTAACTATATTTTAGGAAAACTTGTTCCAGCACAACCAGATAATATTGGTGGTGTTTCATTATCTTTGACTGGAACAGCAGGAAACGGCAGACTTTGTGCTGGATTCACACCAACTAATAATAGTGGTGCTTCTGCTCCAGTAGCAGGAACTCAATATACGAGAAATACTGATAGCACGATTACAACTAATTACATCACTCAATACGGTCCTGGTGACTCTGGAACAGTTACCGGTTTCGTTAATGCAGTTGGAGTCGGAACAACAACACTCAATATCTCATTCGGACTTTATGCAGTCAAGTCTGATAATGGAACATACGATGCATTGCAAATTGCAAATGATAAGGATGCAGCAGATTCTTCAAGAAATGTTGGAATTTCTTCACTATTCTATGAAGTCTATGATGCAAGACTCATTAATGCTGCATCACCTGATGGATATAATAAAGCACATATTAATCAAGGGTCGAACAATACAGCAAATGTCTTCTGGTATGAAGATCCAAGCACGGTTGCAGCACCAGTAATTTCATTCAGTGGAGTCACTGCACCTAGTAGTCCAACTCTTAGTTATTCATCTGGTGTCGCACATTACACACAAGCAGCAGCAAATAACTTTACCTATACAATGACGGTCACCAATGCGACTGGTGATATGTATAGTGATCATACTTTTGTAACATCAGACGGTCAAACATCTGGTTTTGCAAATCCTGGAAACAAGACATACACCAACTTCGGTGGAGCAAACCCACCAGTCAGAAACTTTGGTGTTGGAAGTGGTGTTGACTGTGTAATCACAAATACAGTTAGAGATTTACACCTCACACTCACATCTGATCACTTCTCAAGATACGATTCCTCTACTCCTTATGGTTCACATAACAACCAAAGAATAAGTTATAGCACAAATCTCAATATCATGGGCACCACTGCCCGAACCGATAAGATTGATGAAGATAATATTTTAATTACTTCACTCGGTACTGGGTCTGGTAATGCCGATAGGGTCAATGCAGGAGCGACTGGAGACAACCCAACTGCAATCTACACTGCCTGGAACGCAAACTCTGCTGTTGCCGCATATGAAGCGGTTGTGAGAGGAGCAGTGTTAAGACATGATCAAACCAATTATTCAACTGGTTATCTTCCTGCTGGTCCTAATTATTCCTCTGGTAGAAGTGGAGCACAATATTTTCAGATGGAACTGATTCGTTCTAATGTTTCTGAGTTTAATATTGCAGTGACTGGTTCTTATGGCGGATGTTGGATCTGCTTACCTGATAATTCAGCATGGACTTCATCATTATCAGGTACAAATGGTTGGGCGAGTATGTTCGCAGCATATCGTGGGTCTGGTGTTCCAACATCAGCAGAACCTGGATGTGCCTCTGGTGGAAATATGAGTGGTTCTAGCGGAACATTTACTTCTGTATTCGGAACTGAATCATCGTCAAACGATAGCAACAATAGAATTCTAATCAGATGGCGATTAGACAATGGTGATTCTATCACCGCTATGTCATTCTCCGCAACTTAATAAGAGAGGTATAAACAGTGGCAGCATCACAAGAACAAAAGGTAGACTTTCTCTTAAAGAAAATTGGATACGTAGCATCCAAGACTGGTATTGCGGAAGATGAAAGTAGTCTCACAGGCACCAAAAAGGCACCATTCGGTGAAGCAATTCCTTCACCATTGGTTGTTCCCGCAACGAACATATGGTCAGATAGTTCTCTGATTCCAGCAACACCACCTGGTTCAACAGGTGCTACTGTTCAGGTATATCTGGCAGGAACTTCTGGTCATAGAATGACTGCTGATAGTACGATTTCTGGTAACAGAACGTTCATAGCATATTCAACGTATAACAATACATCAACTGCAATCCTTGGAAATTGGATTGACACATCCTTCGGTGCAGATTATATTGTCAAAGTATATAAAGGAGATCCAAATTCTGGTGGTGTTCAATTATCTGCTGCTGGTTCTGGTTCCAATGATACTTGGTTCTTTGATTATTCTTCTGGTGTTCTGAACTTTAATGGAACTTCTGTTCCTTCTGGTGTTACTTCAAGCAATATCTACATTGTTGGATACAGATATGTTGGCGGAACTGGTGTTTCTCCGGTTGCTGGTTTTGGAACATTCTCCTCATTGAATGTATCTGGTATTTCCACATTTGCTGGTCTTTTAGATGCTAATGGTGGTGTTACTGCTAATACTTTAATCGTAGAAGATCTCACCAATAACCGTGTTGTTATTGCCGGTGCTGGTGGAGAACTTGAAGACAGTGCAAATCTTACCTTTGATGGTACTACATTAACAGTTGTTGGAGTAGCGACTGTAGGTAATGTAAAAATCGATGCTAATGAGGTCCATACAACTTCAGGTAACCTAACACTTGATTCTGCTGGTGGTACTGTTACTATTGATGATGATTTAAGGGTTGTTGGTCTTCTGACTGCGGCAAATGCATATATTGTTGGAAACCTTACAGTTGAAGGGACGACCACAACCTTAAATACTAATCTGACTGAGGTTGATAAACTAGAAGTAGGTGCGAATAATACAACTGTTGGTGTTGCTATCACACAGAGTGGTACAGGAGATATTCTGAACCTGTATGATGGTTCTACTGAGGTATTCAGTGTACAAGATGGCGGAAGAATTGTTGCGACAGCAACTAATAATGTAATCCCCTTCCTTTATGCTAATTACTCCAATCTTCCATCGGCATCAACCTATCATGGTGCATTTGCTCATGTTCATTCAACTGGGTCTGCATACTATGCTCACGCTGGTGCCTGGTATGAATTAATAAGAAGAGAATCTACCGGAGTTGTAGGAACAGGAACTGAAAGATATAATATTGGTTTCATTGATTCAACTAACCTAGATATCTCTGGTGTATCTACATTTGCGGGTCTTACTGATTTCAATGGAAACATCGATGTTGATGGTTATACCGAACTTGATGATTTAAATGTTGCTGGTGTTTCTACCTTCGCAGGTCTTGCTGATTTCAATGGGAATATTGATGTAAATGGTTACACTGAACTTGATGACTTAAATGTCACAGGAGTCTCTACCTTTGCTGGACTGGTTGATATCAATGCTGGTGGTCAAGCAAACACATTCAAGGTTGAGGATTTAACTTCTGGACGTGTTGTTCTTGCTGGAACTGGTGGTGAATTAGAAGATAGTGGAAATCTATTATTTGATGGGACTACTCTCACTGTAAGTGGAGTTACTATTAGTGCCGGTGGAACAGCTACATCAATGGGCGCAGACATTGTAACTCGTCATTTTAAAGCAACTGGTATTTCTACATTTGTAGGTAATATTGATGCTAATGGTAACTTAGATGTAGATGGTCAAACAGATCTTGATGTTTTAAACGTAGCAGAATTAGCAACTTTCTCTGGTAATATTGATGCTAATGGTAACTTAGATGTAGATGGTCAAACAGATCTTGACGTTCTTAATGTTGCTGAAGCTGCTACGTTTAGTAACACCGTATATCTTAATGGAACTGTAAGTGCTGCAAGTTCTACTGGTGCTGCTGGTCAGGTTCTACAATCAACCGGTATTGGTGTTACTTGGGTATCTACTCCAGCAACTAGAACAAGTCAAATATTCACTGCGGCAGAAGATCAAACTACGTTTAGTTTCAATTATACTGTTGGTCTCCTTGACGTATTCTATAATGGTGTTAAACTTGCATCTACTGAATTCACAGCAAGTAATGGAACAAGTATAGTTCTTGCCGATGTTACATACGCAGGAGACCTTGTTGAATTCATAAGTTATAATAGTATTACTGCTGGTAGCGGTGGTGGTGGTGGTGGTGGAGCATCATCACTCAATGATCTTTCAAATGTAACTATCACAGGTACTCCTGCTCTTGGAGAAATCCTACAGCATAATGGAACAAAATTTGTTAATGACTTTACTACATCACAGACGACTACTGCAACAACGCAGTTTGCTCTGTTGAGTCTTGACCTTTCAGTATATCGTTCTGTTGAGTATCAGATTCAGGTTACAGAGGGTTCCAAGTATCATACGACAAAGATTCTTGCAATTCATAATGGAACTGCTGCGGTTTCTAATGAGTATGGTACATTAAATATCGGTGCATCAACTGCAACATTTGATGTAGATATTAATGGTAGTAACCTAAGATTGTTAGCAACACCAGCAAGTTCTAACTCCACAGTATTCAAAGTTAAGTTTACAGGCATCAAGGTCTGATAAATACCTAAAACCCTAGGGGATAGTGAACCTGTGGCAAATCAGAATTTTAAGGTCAAAAAGGGTCTTGAGGTAGGAACTGGCGTAACTATTTCAGACGGTAATATTAATATTAGTGGAATTATTACTGCTCAATTTAAAGGTGATGGTTCAGCATTAACTGGTGTTACTGCTGCGGGTTCCGGTGTTGTTGTTCAAGAAGAAGGAAGTAATATTGGAACAGCATCAACCATCAACTTTATTGGTTCTAATGTAACTGCTGCTTTGAGTGGTGGTATTGCAAATGTTACTGTTAGTGGTGGATCTGATGGTCTTTCTAATGTTGTAGAAGACACCACACCACAACTTGGTGGTAATTTAGATCTTAATAGTAAAGATATTACGGGGGCGGGAAATATTTCAATCACTGGTGGATTCAACGCCACAGGTGTATCTACATTTCAAGAAAATGTTGTATTCCAAACTTCTGCTTCTTTTGGTGATAATGATAAGATTAATGTAGGTACTGGTAATGACTTACAAATCTTCCACGATGGAACAAGTAATATAATTAGTGATGCTGTAGGTGTTGGTATTAGTCTTGTTGGTAACACTAAAGTAGTTGGAGTTCTTACTGCTACTGGTGTAAGCATCACTGATAATCTGAATGTTGCTGGTGTCTCTACATTCCAGAATAACGTTCATCTTTTAGATGATGATGAACTACGTCTTGGTAATGGTAATGATTTAAGAATATATCACGCTGGTTTTAATAGAATTATAAGTACGGGGGTATTAACTATTGATTCAGATGATGATATTAACTTAGACATTGGCACAGACGTTGGCGATACTGTAAACATTA
>Ga0209336_10000046_pt1 | contig 55050 bp, 78 predicted proteins | sample LinPmetageLP32_FD_184042 | JGI IMG/M metagenome (GOLD analysis project Ga0209336, IMG submission 184042) | Marine viral communities from the Pacific Ocean - LP-32 (SPAdes) (version 2) | ecosystem: Environmental > Aquatic > Marine > Oceanic | place: Pacific Ocean | collected 2009-08-23
AACTACCGCCCTGATAACTGTCTTTAGTATGGGAGCATATTTTATGGCTGACCCCTATTTGGGGTTAGTCTTTCTGACTGCTATCGTGGCAAGTTGTGCCAGTGCTGATAGTTATACAAGTATTCTTACTGGTATACCTGGTGCAAGTACAACAGCCGCCTGTGTTATTGACGGTTATCCTATGGCAAAGAAAGGTCAAGCCGCAAGAGCAATGGGTATTGCTATTACTGACTCTACATTTAATGGAGTTATATTCGCGGCACTAACTTTCTTTCTACTTCCTTACTATGGGAAGATTATAGTATTATTTGGACGTCCAGAGTTTCTGGGCTTCATGACAATGGCCCTAGCCTGTGTAGGTTTTGTGGCAAGTAAAAATGTATTTTTAAGTATCTGTGCAATCATATTTGGATTAGCAGTAGGTATGGTTGGAGAAGATGTTGTAAGTAATCCTAGACTAACATTTGGTTGGGAATATTTACAAAATGGAATTGGCATGGTAGTTTTACTATCAGGGCTATTTGGAGTCCCAGAATTATTAGATGGATTCAGAAGAAAATTAAAATCAGCGGCACCACCAATGGAAGGCAATTACTTTGAAGGCTTGAAAGAAGGCTTTGGGGATTGTAGAAAAAATTGGAAAGATATGGCCCGCGGAGGAATAATTGGTTTTGTTACTGGTTTACTACCAGGTGTAGGAGGAGCAGTAGGAGACTTTTTGGCGTATGGAGCCACAAAAGCCGCACATAAAGAAAAACAAGAGGTTCCATTCGGCTCAGGTAACCCAATTGGATTATTAGGTTGCGAAGGAGCCAACAATGCACAAAAAGTATCTAGTATGATACCTGCTTGTTTATTTGGTATACCAGCGGCACCATTTGCGGCTATGGTAATGGCAATTTGTATGTACTTTGGTATGGAAATTGGTACACCTAGTCTACTAGATGATTTACAGTTTACAAACAGTTTAGCATTTGGTTATATTTTTGGTACTATCGGTGTAGCATTATTAAGTATTTTCTTATACAAGTATATACTTAAAATCTTAGAAGTTCCTTTTTGGATTTATGCAACATTTATTTTAGCAGTAATTGTTTATGCAAATATGCAGTACACAGGTGGCTGGGAAGACTTGGCACTGTTAACAATTTTAAGTGCGATTGGATGTGTATGTAAACACTTTAATATTAGTAGACCAGCAATTCTTGTTGCATATGTTGTAGCATTTAAAATTGATGAATACTTTTGGGGAACATTACAATTATACGGATACAAACAATGGAAGCCAGGCTTAACTTCTATGGAAGGATTTAGATGGACTGAATTGTTTAATATTTACAATCATCCTATCTTTCTTATATGTATTGTAATTGCAATAGGTATATTTGTAAATAGTTTAGTAAGAAAAGATAAAGGATTGGATTATACATAAAATGAAACATCAAACTAATTGGAATAAAACTCTGCAACCTGCAGATGATTACGAAAGTAATTGGGATTGGACAGTTGCACACAGTGAATATCATTTCGATGATAATATTAAAGACAAAGAAGGTGAATGGTTTAAAGTTCTAGGACGATTTGACAATTCTTCCTTATGGCAAGACGAAACAGATAGATTAATCAAAGAATCAACAAAGGCAATTAATTGGCAAACAAGAAAGTTTTTTGGAGAATCTCCAAAAGAGTCACCAATGTTAAAGCAAGAAGAATATGATATTGCACAAGGCGGCGGCGACCCTAAAAAACTTATGTTAACTAATATGTTGGACGAGTTAGAAGATTACCCAGTACTAACTAAAATGAAAGAACATTTTGGAGTTATTGGAGATCAGAACGAATTTAAAGTCCGTTGTCACACTCAATTAACTGGACAGATGTTCAACTTGCATATGGATAAATTATGGGATCGTTGTATAGATGATCCAGAAAAAATATGCCGTATTACATTCTTCTTAGAAGACTGGAGGCCTGGTCAATTTTATATGTATGGTAATTGTGTGTATGAACGTTGGAAAGCCGGCGAAGCACATATATTTGATTGGCCCAATGTACCACACGCAACCGCCAACGCAAGTAATTTCGCAAGACCAAGTATTCAGATTACAGGATTAAAATCTGATAAAACACGAGAATTAATTGAGAACGGATCACGCGATACAGTATGGACACTAGACTAAGAAGTATAGTAAAAACTATTTCTTGGCGATTAACTGGTACACTACTAACATTTTTAATAAGTTGGGCTATACTAGGCGATATTGCTACAAGTAGTGCTATTGCTATAATACAATTAACATTTAATACTTTTGCATTTTATATACATGAACGTATATGGAATCTATTTAAATGGGGTAGAAATTGAAACCAATACTAACAATAATGACAGGACCACAAGGCAGTGGCAATCATCTATTCAGTAAAGCACTAGGACAAAATAGAAACATCTTTGCATGGCCCAGTTTACAGGAAAAGTATTGGGAAGGGCATGACTTAGAGCCTTTCGCAGAGTATTGGAAAAATCCGTTAAAACTAAATGAGTTTAATTGGAAACAAAGTTTTCATTTTGTAACAAGTATCAGTTGTCCTTATTTTGATGATGGTAAAGAAACTATTCCAAATTATAAAAAATTTGTAAAAGAAGCAAGTAAGTACGCAGAAGTACAATTTGTTATAATTGGTAGAGATAGCAATATTATAAAATTACAACAAGAACGTGTAAGGGGTAAACATACTACCTCTTATTTTACGAAAGAAGTAGGTAATCTAATTTCAAATTATAAAACAATTTTTGCAAGTCAGGAATTGTTATACCTATATAAGGTACACTATTTAAATTGGATAGAAAAAGAAATAGGCTTATTGCCTGTAGAAACTACTGTAAATGATAGTAAACTTTTAGAAATATTATTAAAAGATGCTAATACAAAATATATATCACAAGCAGAGTCGGAATTAGATAAAACAATAAAGTTAGCAAGTAGCCGTAAAGGTGCAATATGAAAAAACAAGTAAAAGAGTTATGGGTTTGGCCACCAGGTGCTAGTGGTAATTTTGTAATGACACACTACTATGGAGATGGTGAAATAAAACCTAATAACGAGTATCAAGTTAAAGGTCCAGTTAAATGGATACCAATGTTCTTTAACAAAGTTCATGCAAACCATTACTTAAAATTAGGACATACTATAAGACAAGATGTATATAGCAGTAACTTACAAAAATTACTTAATAGTACAGAAGAGAATTTATCTTGGCACTGGTTACCGATCTTCTTAAAAAAACATTTAGATATAAACGAAATACATTATATTTTACCTAAACCAGAAATACAATGGTATATTAGTTTTTTAACGTTACTTAAAAATACAACAATAAACACATACGATAACTTTGTAAACGACTTACTAGAACATAGTAATACAAAGTTGTTAGAGTACGAATACAAACAACGTATAGATGAAGTTAACAGTTTTAAAACAAATAAGACAAATATTATCGATTATGAAAGTTTATTTTTTAACTATGATGCAGAATTACTAGATAGATACAATCTAACTAAAGATGTGGTAGAGAAGTACACATATGACAATATAGAATTAATTAAACAGTTTATAAACAAAAATTTAAACGCAGAGCAACAAGCATATTTTATGTCACAGATAAGAAAGTTAGAAAAATGAAAATTTTAATATTTGGATTACCTGGAAGTGGTAAAACAACATTAGCAAAGCCTTTCGCAGAATTGATTGGTGCAATACATATTAACGCCGATGTAGTACGCACACAATATGATGATTGGGATTTTAGTCCTGAAGGAAGAATTAGACAAGCACAACGTATGAAACATTTAGCAGATGGCGTAGTAATGGCAGGTAAAATTGCAGTTGCTGATTTTATTTGTCCTACTATAGAAGCAAGAAAAGAATTTGCTCCAGACTATACAGTTTGGATGAATACTATTAAAGTGGGTAAGTATGAAGATACTAACAGAATGTTTGAGGATCCGGGTGAAGTTAATTACCATGTACGTGAATGGTTTACTGATACACACGCACAACTTGGGCAAGTCGTACAGAACTATATGTTAGTTAAACAAGGAAAACCCACGGAGAGGTTATAATGTTTGATTTGAAAAAGCCCACTGCACAAATGTTAGGCAGATGGCAACCATGGCACGACGGACACACTGAATTGTTTAAACGTGCATTAGCACAAACTGGGCAAGTTGCTATAATGGTTAGAGATGTCGAAGGTGTTGATGCTGGTATGGGAAATGATGATAATCCTTTTGATTTTACAACGATTGCACTAGGTATTAATGAGGTACTAGCAAAGCATGGATTTACAGTACAAAAAGAGTATATTGTAATGCAAGTCCCTAATATTGTTGATATAAGTTATGGTAGAGGCGTAGGTTATACGTTTACAGAACATGACTTAGGTAAAGAACTGCATAGTATTAGTGCTACTAAAATCCGTGCTAATATGCGAAAAAACGGCAAATTATAAAATAATTTAAAAAAGATTAGAAAAAAGGTTGACTTTGGATACCTTATACTGTATATTAATAATTAACAACTAGCACAAAAAGGCTTATAATCTTTTTGCGTTTGTGGCGGAACAACTCTTCGGCAGAGGGGTAACGCACACTAATTCTTTTTAGGCGCCCGAGTGGGTAGGTTTAAGAGGAGGTGGTTCTAGTAAATTTCATATCTAAACCTTGCAAAAAATAGATGTGATCTGCTATTAGAAAGTTGGGGGTGAGTTCACAGCAAGGCCCTCCGAACTGCTAGTTGTAACAATTATTTCAGATTCAGAAAAAAAGGTTGACTTTGAGTTCGAAGATAAGTATAATTGTTAGCAGTACATCAGGAAGGTGTACATATTGCTATCATAGGCAATAATTAATTAACTTAAATAGGCAAATAGAGAGGCATACATTATGGCAACATTGGCTGATATCCGTGCGAAACTACAAGCACAAGACACCCGCTCACAAGGCGGAAACCGCGGCGGCGACAACGCAATTTATCCACACTGGAATATAGCAGAAGGTACAAGTAGTACATTAAGGTTCCTTCCGGATTCCAATCCACAAAACACATTTTTCTGGGCCGAACGAGCAATGATTCGTTTACCGTTCCAAGGCATTAAAGGACAGGTTGATAGTAAACCTATTACTGTTCAAGTACCTTGTATGGAAATGTGGGAACCAGTAGGTTCATGTCCAATACTTACAGAAGTACGTCCATGGTTTAAAGATAGTTCTTTAGAAGACATGGGTCGTAAATATTGGAAAAAGAAATCTTACGTTTTTCAAGGAATTGTTCGTGATTCTGCACTAGATGAAGAAGCACCAGAAAATCCAATTCGTAGATTTATTATGGGACCACAACTGTTTAATATTATTAAAGCAAGTTTAATGGATCCTGATATGGAAGAATTACCTACTGATTATTCAAAAGGTATTGATTTCCGTGTTGTAAAAACTAGTAAAGGTGGATACGCAGATTATTCAACTTCTAACTGGGCAAGAAAAGAAACTGCTCTATCTGAAGATGAAACGAAAGCCATTGAAACTTACGGTCTTTATGACTTAAATGACTTTCTTCCTAAGAAACCGAGTGAAGCAGAACTAGGCATTATCAAACAAATGTTTGAAGATAGTGTTGATGGTAAGGCTTACGATTCGGAGAAGTACTCACAGTACTTCCGTCCTTCAGGAGTGCAATTACCAGATAATGGTAACAAAGCAAGTACAACAGTAACATCGGCACCAGCGGCAACGCCAACACCGACACCTACTGCAACTGAAACAACTCAGACATCTGCTCCGGCGGCTCCTGTTTCAGAACCTGCTAAAACTGAAGCAGTTGCAACACCTGTTGCATCAGCGACAGCAACGACAACTGCACCTGCTGAATCTGGACAACGTGCTGAAGATATTTTAGCAATGATTCGTTCAAGACAACAGTAATTAAAAATAATAGGGAGGCGGCTATAGTCGTCTCCTTTTTTTAAACGGAAAGAGAAAAAATATGGCAAAACCATTTGACGTGAGTAAATTTCGTAAAGATATTACGAAGAGTATTGATGGTTTAAGCATTGGCTTCAATGATCCGACTGATTGGATTTCAACAGGAAGTTATGCATTAAATTATCTAGTAAGTGGAGATTTTAACAAAGGTCTTCCATTAGGAAAAGTAAGTGTATTCGCAGGCGAATCCGGTGCAGGTAAAAGTTATTTTGCATCAGGGAACGTTATTAAATCTGCACAAGAACAAGGTGTATTTGTAGTACTAATTGATAGTGAAAATGCATTAGATGAAACTTGGTTAAAAGCATTAGGTGTAGATACAAGTGATAGTAAACTACTAAAATTAAGTATGGCAATGTTAGATGATGTTGCTAAAACTATTAGTACATTTATGAAAGATTATAGAGATATGCCAGACGGAGAACGTCCTAAGGTATTATTTGTAATTGATTCATTAGGAATGATGATGACACCAACTGAACTTAATCAGTTCGATGCAGGTGACATGAAAGGCGACATGGGTCGTAAAGCAAAAGCTCTTAAGGCATTAGTAACAAACTGTGTCAATATGTTTGGTAGTTATAATGTAGGGCTAGTAGCAACAAACCACACTTATCAATCGCAAGATATGTTTGATCCAGATGATAAAATATCAGGTGGACAAGGATTTATCTATGCAAGTAGTATTGTTATTGCTATGAAGAAACTTAAATTAAAAGAGGATCTTGACGGTAATAAAGTAAGTGATGTAAGAGGTATTAGAGCAGGATGTAAAGTAATGAAAACACGTTACTCTAAACCTTTTGAAGGTGTACAAGTTAAAATCCCATACGAAACAGGTATGGATCCATATAGTGGATTAGTTGACTTGTTTGAAAAAGCCGGTTTACTTAAGAAACAAGGTAACCGATTACAATATAAAGCAAAAGATGGGACAGAAGTTATTGAATTTCGTAAAAATTGGACAGGCGACAAACTTGACATTGTTATGAAAGATGTATCTTCTGGCGTAGTAGAAATATCCGAAACGGCGTCTGAAGACGAAGTACCGGAAGAATAAGGGGATTACATGGAAGAAGAAATGTTACCTGAAATTTGGAATGTATTAAAAGAATATATTCCAGCAAAAGATAGAACAACTGCGGCGGATCATTGGGTATCTGCGTTAGTTGACTTAGGTGTTAGTGACGAAGCATTAAAAGAATTAGGTAAAGAAGATACACATATTCGAGATGCAGTTAGTAATGCAATTCCTGAAGAGGAATTAGTTGATGACGAAGACCCTTACGGAGACGAATAATGAGTTGGTATGGTAAAGTAACACATGATTTATCTAAATTACCTGACTTTATTGCACACTTTGAGAAAGAACTCGAAGAAGCAAAAAGAGATGTAGGTATATATGGTATCGTAGAAAAAAGTATTCGTGCTTTACCAGGAGTAACTGAGCATCGCTTTAATCAACTTCAAGAAGTTGAAGCGGTGCTTAATTTCCTTAATATACAAATAAGAAAAATTCGTAGAAAACATTTTAAGAAATATCTAGAAGGATATCAAAGAGCATTAACAAGCCGTGATGCTGAAAAGTATGTTGACGGTGAAGATGAAGTTGTTGACTTTGAAACTTTAATCAACGAAGTTGCATTATTGCGTAATAAGTGGCTAGGTATAATGAAAGGACTAGATGCAAAACAATGGCAACTAGGACATATTGTTAAACTTAGAACAGCCGGAATGGAAGATGTATCATTATAAAACAAGTAAAGTAGCAGTAGAAACACTGTTTGAATACAATAAGTTTTCAAAAGAATATAATCAATATATACAATCTTTAACAGAAGAGTTAGAAGATTGTCCAGAGTGTGTACAGTTCAGACGTAAAAAGCATACATTGGATCAATTAGCAGATGACTTAAATAGAAGTTATAATAAAGTTAAAGCAGATATATTTGATACAAAAATAAAAAACACACAACGTCAGTTAGAAGATGTAAAAGCAGACTTTATGAAAGGAATGTTAAACGATGGATTTTCTATTAAGCAACCCAGCGAACTCTAGATTACATAGTTTAAATTTCTTAAACTTAATATATCAATATCCAGAATTAATGGAAAGTGTTGATAGTGTTTTAGATGTTGGCAGTAGAGATGGACATGATGCACATTGGTGGGCAACTACTGATGATGGAGACGACGATAATCCACAACCATTAAATATTAATGTTACTGCATTAGATAAAGATCCAAAATGGAACGAAGAGTTTGCACACGAAAATATAGTAAAATTAAAAAGCGACTGGGACAACAGTAACTTTGATAAAACATTTGATATTATATGGGCTCATAGTGTTTTACAAGAAGCAACTGACCCATTAAAATTCTTACACAAAATGAATAAATTTTGTTCTGAAGGAGGAGTACTTTGTTTAAGTTTTCCAACTACAGTGAATACATTCTATGGTGAACCTGATCATCGGGTTTACGAAAAAGCAACACATCAAATCACTATACCACACTTAATTCATATGTTAGTTCTAAGTGGATTTAATTGTAGAGATGGCTTTTTATACAAAGCACCTAACACTAATATTATCAATGCATTTGTATATAAAGATACTAACGAAGTTTACAATTACGGTGAAAAAACTTTGTTTGATTTAGTTAACTTTATGCCAGAACCATGCGAAAAGCAAATAGATAAATTTGGTTATATAACCAATAAAGGATTGTTACTTAAATGGCTAGATGGAACCATAATAGACTATTCAAATACCTAGAAACTCCCCCAAATACTGATAAGTATTAATATGAAGAAACTTGTGCTAGTAACGGGCGGATTTGACCCCTTACACGACGGACATATCTCTTATTTTATTGATGCCAAAAAACTCGGTGATAAACTGATTGTTGGGGTTAATAGTGATGAATGGCTTAGACATAAAAAAGGTAAAGAGTTTCAAAGTTTAGAAATACGTTCAAAAATTATTAAACATTTAGACATGGTCTCAGAAGTTATCCATTTTGACGACTCAGATGGCACTGCCTCCAATGCCATAGAACTCTTACTAAAAGAGTACCCGCATGATGAAATCGTTTTTGCCAATGGAGGAGACCGGGTAGAAGAATCAACACCTGAAGTTAAACAATTTGCATCTAAAGATAGAGTGTCGTTTAAATTTAATGTAGGTGACGAAAAGAAATATGGTTCTCGCGATTTCCTTGCTTCTTGGGTAAATGCAAAAACAGAAAGACCATGGGGATATTATAAAATTTTATATAGAGATGACGGAGTAAAGGTTAAAGAAATAGTTATACAACCTGGTAAATCTATGTCATATCAAAAACACAATCTTAGAAGTGAACTTTGGTTAGTTACTGAAGGCCCACTTGCTAATAATTGTGAACACCCAAGCGATCCTAGATTAATACATCAGCAAGTATTACAAAAACATGAATTCACAAACATAGAACCTGGTACTTGGCATCAGTTAAATAATCCTAGTAACGAAGATATAAAAGTAATCGAGATACAGTATGGAGAAAAATGTACTGAGGAAGATATAGAACGTAAAGATGAATAGTATCCAAACTGCACAATGTAAACACGGAAAGTTTTCTTACTTTACTAATGATACTATTATTGGTAAGAGTTTAGATATGTATGGTGAGTATTGTGAACAAGAGTTTACAATAATGGAACATATTGTTAGACCAACAGATTTTATTATAGATGTAGGAGCAAATATTGGTGTACATACTATATGGCTCAGTAAACACGCCTTTCAGGGTCGTGTAAGCTCGTTTGAACCAAATGAGTTTAGTAGGGAACTACTATTAAAAAATTTATATCTCAATAACTCTACTAACGTAACTGTATATAATAACGTAGTAGGAAATGGTATGTCTTCAGTTTTTATAAGTTCTTATAGTCCGCATATTCCAGGTAACTACGGAGAATGTAGTGTACTAGATAAAAGACCAGGCAATTACCACTCTGCACAAATGTTAACTATTGACCAATTAGATCCTGTAAAAGTTGACTTTATGAAAATAGATGTTGAAGGATATGAAATGGAAGTGATAAAAGGTGCAAGAAGTACAATAGAAAAATTCCGTCCTAGTATGTTAATTGAAGTAAATGACAGTTTACCGCATATAGATTTTTTATATAAAGAACTAGTACCAAAAGATTATCAACTGTATTGGTTACCTGTTAGAAATTATAATCCAAATAATTATAAAGGTAACAAAACTAATATCTTTATGAATAGTGGTGTTGTAAATATTATAGCCGCACATAAGGATAAAACCCACATAAAAACTTTAGATACATTATTAGCACCAGTAACGAGTGCAGACGACTCATATATAAAGATGCATAAAAGACGAACATTCTAGTTGACATTTGAATTAATAGACTGTATTATAATAGTTATATTAATAGGAGAATACAAATGGCAAACAATAAGTATGTAGTTCGGTATGTTATAGATGATGACCCACGCAGTCAAGAAGCAATCATGCTGGCGAGCTCAAAAGATGATGCACAACGCCAATTAGTTAACGAGTTTATTGATGTTAATTATGTACGAATACTTGATGTTTCTACAAAAACTGTTGAAGATACCCGGAAAAAAGCAGAATCTTTCTTTATATAATATAAGAAATTAATTAAAGCCTTGTTTATCAAGGCTTTTTTTATGACTAAAAAGGTTGACAGATAGAGCAAAGATGCTATTATAAAATAGTAAGTTAAATAAACAGGAGAAAATAAATGAATATATTACTTAAACAAGCAGTAGAACAAGTTACTGAAACAATGAAGCAAGACTATATTAATTGGTGTACTTCGAATGGTAAGAAAGATCTTTCAGGTTATCATAAAGAAGTTATTGATAATTGGAAAATTGAAATTAAAGAAGGTCAAAAGTACATTAAACTTATTAAAAAAGAACATAAGAGTTCATTTGGTGGCGGTAGTGTAAACGGCTTTATTGTTAAAACTCCTACTAAAGGCTTTGTAGAAGGTGATATGCTTAAGGCGGCTAGTTATAATATGCCAGCAACAAATTTTAAACGTGGTAATGTTTACGAAGATGCCAATAATGGTACAATAGCAAGGTGGACAGGAATTAGTTAATGGATTACGATTTTATCCAGCAGGCAAAAGAATTTGCCATTGAAGCACATAAAGGTCAAGTCCGTAAATATACGGGCTTACCTTATATTACTCACACTGAAGAAGTGGCAAAGATTGTCGAGTCTTATAACGGCAGTAAAGAAATGATAGCCGCGGCTTTGTTACATGATACAGTAGAAGATACAAATATTACTATAGAGAATATTAGACATAACTTTGGTAATTCAACTGCTGATATGGTTAATTGGTTAACAGATACAAGTAAGCCAGAAGATGGTAATCGTGAAGTTCGTAAAACCATTGACAGAGACCGATTAAGTCAAGCACCGGCGGCAGTGCAATTAATCAAAGCCGCTGATATGATTAGTAACGGTAAAGATATTAAAGTAAATGATCCAAGTTTTGCTAAAGTTTATATTTCAGAAATGAAGTTGTTATTAAATGCAATGACTAAAATACATATGATGGATATTTACAAAGAAGCACAAGGAGTAGTAAATGGATCATAGAACTGATGTACCAGAAAAAGTAATGGTGCATTGTACAGACAATGATAAGAAATGGGAAGGTACAGTCATACATCAACATGATGATATGGTTAAAGTTCTGCTAGAAGGTGTACCTCTTAACTTCAAAAGATACAAAGGCAAAGACTTATTTGTTGCAAATTTCAGTGGTATGGAATTAACGTTTTCTTTTAATGTTAAGAAAATGGGTGGAATATTTCTTTGAACTTTAGATTAGATTTACATGGATATACAGTGCATGATGCTTGGAGACAATTTAAAGCTCATACTGAAATATGTGAATTAAATGGCATTCGTAAATTTACAGTAATTACAGGACGAGGTAAAATATACGACGAATTGCCTAAATGGGCTGAAGCAATTCCTAGCATTTCTGAGGTATTAGTGCCTATGAGAGGGCCTGGATCTTACCAAATTGTGTTAAAAAAGAAGAAAATAGATCCAAAAATTTCAATTCAATCAAAAAACCCAATAAAATCAATGGTTAATATAGCACCTTTATTAAAAAAATGGGGTCTAAAAGGTTGACAGATAACAGAATGGTGTTATTATAATAATATAAGTTAAGTTAATAAACAGGAGATAAAAAACATGGCATATATTAATAAAGAAGACGTTAAAGCAATTAGAGTAGCATTAAAAAAAGCATATCCTAACATTAAGTTTAGTGTAAGAAAAGATCACCATTCAAGTGTACAAGTTACACTAGTATCAGGTGATATTGACTTTTATGATGGATCTTTAGATTTCTTTGACAGATACTCTCAGAAAATTGCACCATTTCCAGGTTCAGCACAAATTAATCATTATCATACAGATTATTATGGTATACATAAACCATTATTTGATAACCTACTTGAAATTATTAAAACTGCTCCAGTTAAAGGAGAAGGATATCATAAGAACAAAGGTTGGTTTGATGAGTCAGATATTATGACAGATTATTTCCATACTGCATATTATATCAATATTAGTGTTGGTAGTTGGAATAAGAATTATGAAACTACTAAACAAAAGGTGGCGGCATAAAAAAAAGGTTGACACTATAGCAAATGGTGTTATTATTAAAATATAAACATAAAACGACGAATAGGAGAAATACATGAATAGTTACGTTTTAGTTAAAAGTGGTTCTTATAGAAACCAACAAATAAAAAACAAAGTCTTTCCATTACTTAAAAATGTACAGGAAAGTAAAACAGGAATGTTTGTTACTGTCGATGGTACAGAAGGCTTTGGATCCGATAAAATTAGGGTAAAAATTAAATCCCCTACTGCAATTACTTTCGTTGATAGGTCAGAATATGCTACACAGGTTGAAGCATCGACACCTAAAGAAAGTTCGAAACTTACTAAACAAGATGAGAAGAGAATCGTTGAAATCCAAGATAGGTTTGAAATCCTAAATGAGATGACAGGTGCTCTTAAGAATAATGACGTTAGAGCAATGATTGTTACAGGACCTCCAGGGGTTGGTAAATCATATGGTGTTGAAACTACACTTGAAGAACAAAGTGGTTTTGATGACCTTGCTGGTAATAGGAAGTTTGAGTTTGTAAAAGGTGCTATGACGGCACTAGGTTTATATGCTAAACTTTATGAGTATTCAGCTCGTGGTAACGTTGTAGTGTTTGATGACTGTGATAGTGTATTACTAGATGACCTTGCATTAAACATTTTAAAGGCGGCACTTGATAGTGGTGCTAGACGTAAAATTTATTGGAATGCTGATTCCTCAAAATTGAGAGCAGAAGGTATTCCTAATAGTTTTGATTTCCAAGGAAGTGTTTGTTTTATTACTAACATTAAATTTGACAATGTTAGAAGTAAAAAACTTAAAGATCACCTAGATGCTTTGATGTCAAGATGTCATTACATTGATTTAACTCTTGATACCGAAAGAGACAAGTATCTTAGAATTATGCAGATTGCTAGAAAAGGCGATTTGTTTCAAGGATACAAAATGGACGAAAGTGAAGAAAAAGAAGTACTTCAATTTATGTTCGAAAAAAGAAAGTTCCTTAGGGAGATGTCATTAAGGATGGCACTAAAGATTGCCGACCTTAAGAAGTTAAGTCCAACAAATTGGAAGAACTTGGCGGCGTCAACTTGTATGCGAAGAGCATAACACAAATTAAAAAAGAGCCTTCGGGCTCTTTTATATACCTTAAGGAAATGATATGCATTTATACAAACCTGAGAATATCGAGTATTGCTTAAAAATAGCAACAGGTATTATAACCAGTCCAATTCCCCCTAGACATATTAGTAAGCCTATTAGTTTGGCAAACTATGATGTTGGCTTTGTCAACAATGCCGTTCGTAGCATAAACAAAGGCGAAGGGTTAAGTGACAGGCAGAGAGAACTATCTGTTAAGTTAGTTAAAAAATATGCAAGACAATATAAACGACTTGGTATAGACATTAGTGAAATTGTAATTAGACCATCGTTTGAAAGTACATTAAGACAAGTTGATAGACTAAGGTACTTTGATATTGAAGAAGAAAAGATTAGTATTAAGTTTCCCTATAATAAAGATATGATTAGAGAGTTTAATGCAATAGCAAAGAAACTACGAGCTTCCAAGAGTATGTTTAATAAAGAAGAAAAGAAATACTATACAGACTATAACGAGTACAACTTTTTATCGTTGTATAATTGGGCGGCAAAATATAACTTTGGTTATTCGGATACTGTTAAAAAACTTTATAATGATTGTCAAAACATCATTAATAATAGAAAAGAATATGCAATACAATTAGTAGTTAATGATGACAAGTGTTTTCTTCGTAATGCTCCAGATAGTCTAAACGAATATTGGGTAAATACTATGAAGTCCGAAAGTCCAATTAAACAAATTGTTTCAGCGGCTGATCAAAATATTGATATTGTTAATAACAGTAGTAAGATAAATTTAAGTTCACTAGGAATAAAAATATTACAAACTCGTGGTGGTAGATTTGATTGGTTAAAAACAAAACCTATTGATATCTATAATTCAGCAGTTAACGAATTTGGGTTTAAAAAGATTGCTTTTATAATAGACGGTAGAACAATGACGGAGGAATTGACACAAAACCTTCTAAATATGGTGTCTAAACTGGGCAAAGACGTCTGTACAGTGCAGTTGAAACATAACAAGCACCACTTTAAGTCCAATAAGACATTGACTTTGGATACTAAATTTGCTATAATAGATAGTGTACAAAGGTATACCAATCCTCGTGTTAAACATGATTGGAAACCTGATTTCGTTATCAGTACAAATACAGTAACAAAATATAGACGTTATGGATTCAATGTAATTGGAGGACAGACTGGAGTTTCATTTAATACTGAGGCTTGGATTTGTCATTATACGTTTGGAACAGAATTAGGAAAAGATAGTGCCGACGGCGAAATTATTAATTAAAGACGAAGTTAACGTATCTATAAAAGGACTAGAGTTAGACGCCCGTAGGCGTTTACTTAATATGTTCAAATACGAAGTACCTTATGCACGATATCTCCCAGCAGTACGTTTAGGAAGATGGGATGGTAAAGTAAGTTATTTTCAATTAGGTGGCAGTACTTACATTAATCTTTTACCACAGATACTTCCGGTATTAGAAGAGATGAAGTATCAAATAGATTTAGATGATCAAAGAGATTATAGAACTGCATTTGAATTTGATAAAGTAGAAGAAGATGCTTTCTCAGACATAATGTGGCCCGAGAATCATCCAGTTGGAGGAACACCTATTGTATTAAGAGATTACCAAGTAGATATTATTAATAACTTTTTAGTTAATCCACAAAGTATGCAAGAGATTGCCACTGGTGCAGGTAAAACATTAATAACGGCGGCATTAAGTAGTAAAGTAGAACAGTATGGAAGAAGTATTGTAATTGTTCCTAACAAAAGCCTAGTAACACAAACAGAAGAAGATTATGTTAATATGGGTTTAGATGTTGGGGTATTTTACGGAGACAGAAAAGAATTTGGACATAAGCATACAATTTGTACATGGCAAAGTTTAAATATTCTTTTAAAGAATACAAAGAACGCAGTAGCACCTATAACTATTGGAGAGTTTATTGAAGATGTAGTATGTGTTATGGTAGACGAAGTGCATATGGCAAAAGCAGATGCATTAAAAACATTATTAACTGGACCAATGTCCACTATACCTATTAGGTGGGGACTAACTGGAACTATACCAAAAGAAGATTTTGAATTTATGAGTCTTCTAGTAAGTTTAGGAGAAGTAGTTGGTCGTAAGAGTGCAAGTGAGTTACAAGAACAAGGTGTACTTGCAAATTGCGAAGTTAATGTAGTACAATTAGTTGACCATGGAGATTATGGCAACTACCAAAGTGAATTGAAATATTTACTTACAAACGAAAAACGTTTAGACTATTTGTCTACACTAATTGGTAAAATTGGTGAAGATGGTAACTCGTTAGTATTAGTTGACAGAGTTGAGTCCGGCAAAGAGTTAGTAAAACGTTTAGGAGACAAAGCAGTTTTTATTAGTGGAGCAACTAAAGTAAATGATAGAAAAGAACACTATGATGAAATTGCAGACGTAGATAATAAGATTATTGTAGCAACATACGGAGTTGCCGCAGTAGGATTGAATATACCAAGAATTTTTAATCTTGTACTAGTAGAACCTGGAAAGAGTTTTGTAAGAGTTATACAAAGTATCGGCAGAGGTATTAGAAAAGCACAAGACAAAGATTTTGTTAAAATATGGGATATTACAAGTACTTGTAAATATGCTAAAAGACATTTAACTAAAAGAAAACACTTCTATAAAGAAGCAAATTATCCCTTTGTTATAGAAAAAACACAATGGGATTAATAATGGAGAGAACAATGGCAGACATGAAGAACGCAAAACCAACACCACCAACACCACCTAAACAACCAGGTATGTTGATGTGGGAAACAGGAGTGCATTACTTCGCTGATCCTTTTACAATGGAATCGACAAAACCAGTCGTACAATGGATTATTGAAAAGAATTTAGCACCCGATAGTGAAAGACCTAAAGAGTTAACATTAATTATTAATAGTCCAGGTGGCGATGTTCATGCCGCATTTGCTCTTATTGATACAATGAAAGCAAGTGGTATTCCTATTAAAACAGTAGGATTAGGAATTATTGCAAGTTGTGGTATACTTACATTTATGGCAGGGACAAAAGGAAAACGTATCCTAACACCAAATACAAGTATTTTATCACATCAATATAGTTGGGGATCAGGCGGAAAAGAACACGAACTTTTTGCTCGTGTTAGAGAGTTTGAATTATCAAGCGAACGTATGGTTGAACACTATAAAAAATGTACAGGTATGACAGAGAAGAAAATTAGAGAGGTATTATTACCAGCAAAAGATGTTTGGCTTTCTGCCAAAGAAGCAGTCAAATATGGTATTGCAGATAAAATTAAAGAGGTATATTAATGCAGATACTTACATTAGAAAATAAAACTTTTGTAATGAACGACCTTCCGGAGGAAGTAGATGATTTAAGATTTGCAGTTTTAGATAATAGCAATCCTAAAGAACCTGATTACTTTTTTATTCCTCTTATTTTTCTTCAAAGTTTCAATGCTCCAGCACTTGTATTAAAGATAGGAGAGCATACAATTAGAATGCCAAGAGATTGGCAATTACTAATCGGTGAAGCAGAAGTAGGAGATTTAGAAGTTGTTCCGTTAACAAGTTTAAATGATAGAGGCTTTAATGCATTTACGTTTAATCCACGTGGCGACTTCCGTCCTGAGTTTTATCCTGTAGAAATTGTAGACGTTTACCAAGAAGTTAAATGGTATTTTCCAAAACTTAAACCTGGGCATCTATTAGCAGTACCTTTATGTGAAGGTGAAAACCCACCTTGTGTTTATTTTGTAGAAGATATAAGTAGAACTTCGGAAGTAGTTGATGTCTCAAAAGTCTGGTAAATTAATTGTTAAAAAGAACGCATACGAATACAGTCTTAAACTGAATGCCCAAGACGAAGAACATTGGCTTGAAACACAGAGACCGTTAATTGAAAATGTAGTAGGATTTTTTAATGATAGACAACTAGTTAATAAAGGTGTAACTGTTAAAATTGACTGGGATCCAGATAATAACAGATGGTATCATATACAATTTGAAAGCATTGATGACGCAAACTTATTTGAAATTACATTTGCAGAATACTTATAAAGGTGTTATAATAAACTATGGCTAGTAAATTACCGCTTAATAGAATACTTGGTGCAATGGATCGTAAACAAAAAGACTTTTACGATACATTAACTGATGAGGAGAAGAAGGCTTTTAGTGCCTTTCTTATGAATCGTTATGCGAGTAGTGTTAAAGGTAATTCATCATTACAAGAATGGTGGCTAATTGCAACAAACAAAAGAGTTAATACAAACTTTTTTGATTTAACTAAACACCCAAAACTACAGTGGTTATTATTAACAACTGCTAGTCCTGGAATGGGTACTGCATTTCATGAATGGATACCGGGTGGAAAAAAGAAAAATGCAGTAAATAACAAAATACTAAAAACACTGAAAACATTGTATCCATTTGCAAAAGAAGACGAACTTGAACTTATGGCAACTATGAATACTAAAGCAGATGTTAAGAAATACTTAATTGCTTTAGGGTATGATGATAAACAGATAAAAGAATTAATATAATGAAAACTATCGATTGTGAATTATTTTTAATGTGGCCCGCAGGAGCAGGAGGCAACTTTTTACAATCTTTATGGACTTGGGGAAGTATAGAAGATATTCCTATCGATAATAACATAAACTTATTTGATGCTTCACCTTTTAAAAGTGTAGCACAGATTGATAACTTAAATGATATTCACAGTGTAGAAAGTTCAACTTTAATTAGTACTCATAATCCAGATGATTTTTATCTAACTAATTATGAGTTTAAATGTAAAGAAGCATGGGCAATAACAATTAACGATTTGAAAACTTGGAAATATGTATGCAATCTTAAAGACTTTAAACGTTATGGACAGCCAACTAATAGAGGAACTAAATCACAATTAAATAGATATACATCTAATATGAATAAAGTTGCAAATTTAATTGACAATTTGCAGATAATAGATTATAATGAGATATTCGTAAATAAAACTATATTTCCAAAATGGAGTAAGAGTATTGAACAATACCATAAAAAGAATTTAATGTTATGGACGTAATTATGGCTATAGCAAAGCAAACTAGAGAAAATTACAAGCCGGGTAATAAACCTTTTGTGTGCAAGTATTGTGAAAGAGGTTTTAGTAGAGAAAAAACATTACTACACCATGTTTGTGAACAAAAACGCAGATGGCAACAAGAAAAAGATAAAGGAGTACAATTAGGACTTCAAGCATATTTACGTTTTTATGAAGTTACACAAGGCGGTGATAAAGCAAAAAAGACATATGGCGATTTTGTAAATAGCCAATATTATAATGCCTTTGTTAAATTTGGTAAACATATGGTTAGTATAAGTTGTATTAATACATCGGCTTTTATAAACTATGTTATTAATAATAATGTTAAGTTAGATCAATGGTGTCAAGATAAACATTACCAAGCATATTTAGAACATCATCTTAGAACTGAAACATGGCAAGATGCTATTGCAAGAAGTTTAAAAACTATGGAAAGTTGGGCAGATGAGAATGGTGTACATTTACACACTTACTTCTTTGCTTGTAACCCAAACAAAATTTGTAGCCATATTGTTAATGGCAGAGTTAGTAGTTGGGTTATATTTAATTGTGATACAGGTGTTAACTTTTTAAGTAAACTTAATCCAGAACAATTACAAATTATTTACAGTTACATTGATCCAGACTTTTGGAGAAGATATTTTGTAAAGTTTCATCAAGAAACGGCAATAGTAAAAGACGCACTAAAAGAGGCAAAATTATGAGTCACAGATTACCAGACATCGATATAGATTTTGGAGACAGAGAACGTGCATTAAGTGTGATGCCCGGTGTAACGGCGTCTATAAGCGAACACGGGGTCACTAAAAAGCATAATACAGGAGTATACTATACAAAGATTCCTGTTGATCCAGTTACTGGTATGAGTACGTTAGATTATAAAATAGCAGAAGATAGAGGTTACTTTAAATTAGATTTACTTAATGTAGCAGTGTATCAAAAAGTAAAAGACGAAGAACATTTAAATAGATTAATTAAGCAAGAACCGTTATGGGAACTGCTTTGGAAAAGTAAAGAATTTTGTGAACAAGTTATCCATGTTGGTAACTATCACGAACTAATTAAAAAGATGAAACCTGATAGTATACCTAGAATGGCAATGCTATTAAGTATCATAAGACCAGGTAAAGCAAAACTACAAGGTAAGTCCTGGAAAGAAGTATCGGAAGATGTTTGGAAAAAGCCAGAAGGAGATGCATATTACTTTAAAAAAGCCCATGCAGTTGCATATGCTCATTTAGTATCTATACACATAAATTTACTATGCGAGGATTATAAATAAATTTATGACATATCTCGTAGATGACAAATGTATCAAATGTAGATTTACTGACTGTGTAGAAGTTTGTCCTGTGGACTGTTTTTACCTTGGAGAAAATTCTATAGCAATTAACCCAGACGAATGTATTGACTGTGGAGTATGTGAACCAGAGTGTCCAGCAGGTGCCATTAGAGCAGATAGTGACTTTGAAGATACTGAACTAGCATACTGGATGAAAATTAATACAGATATGTCTGAAAAGTGGCCCAACATAACAGAAAAAATTGATCAACTAGAAGATGCTGATAAGTTTAATCCAAAAGAAAATCCAGATGTTGGTGATAAGAGAGAAGAATTAAGTTTAGAACCTGGTGAAGTAGATTAATCTACTCTTTTAACCAATTGTATACTTCTACGTTTTGTTCTTTTTTTAGATAGTTCGTTTAAACTTACTTGAGGACCGGCTAAAACATTACAGTCTTTACTAACAAAAGTTGTTAGATATGGTCTGAACATAAACCATTCTTCTTTAAGAAATATGTTAATTGGAATCATTCTATTTGATTCCCACCACCAACTTTCTGCAGAAGTTAAAAACTGTTTTTTAAGTTCTATGTCTTGAATTTTTTCATAATCATAGAAACTGGTACAATGGGAATCACGGTTTTGTATGATACCGATATATTCCTTCTGACCATAGTTTATATGGCTTAAAAAGGGGTATTCTTTAAGTAGTTTTTCTAATAGCTCGTCCATAGGTCTCTTTTTATATAAATACAATGTATGTGGAAACAAAAATACTATGCAAAAATTATTTGGATATTTAACAAATCAGAACTTATCAGTTGTATACTCCCCAGATGCAACTGTGGAAAATAGGAATAAAAAAGTGTACTCACGTCCCTTAAAAGCATATAGAGGAATTAAAAACACTCTACAACTACAACTGAAAGATTCAGATCAAAAACCCGTTGTCATTACTGGCAAAACTTTTGTTTTTAATATTTTAAATCCTTCTACATATGTAGTTATCCTTTCTAAAACCGGCACCATATCAAATGCGAATCTAGGTAAGGTCAATTTTGAATTATCTGATTCTGATTTAAGAAACACTGATGCAAATATGTATACTTACAGTGTACACGAATTAAATGCAGATAGTACAAGAACTATAGTATTTGGTGGAGACAATTACGACGCTGGTGGTACTATTGAAATAATTGATGGCGTTTATAATGAGTTCAGAAAATCTGCAGAATTAAAAATTTTATCAGATGTAGTTGGAACAGGTACAGAAACAACAAGGTATACTAGTGCCGCTAACGCATATCCAGAATTAAATCAAAATAAAGCACTTCATACGGCTCAATACTATCTAGACGGTTATACAGGAACAATTACAGTTGAAGGAACCATGGATCCAGTAACAGATATACTAAATGCTAACTTTTTCGATGTTACTTCTAATACATATACGTCTAAAACAGGCAATGAATACGCGACTTTTAGCGGTGTCTTTACTGCAATTAGAATAAAAGACAAAAAAACCTTCGGAACCTTAACAAAAGTCTTGTATCGTTCGTAGTTTTGTGCTATAATAAGCACTATGCAAAATATAATTTACGAAACAATTACAGGTTTACTACCTTCTAGAAAGAAAACTAGTCCTAGTGGCTGGGTAAGTTTTAGTGGCCCGTGTTGTGTACACAATGGTGAGTCTCAAGATAAAAGAGGCAGAGCAGGAATAACAGGCGCCGGAGATGGTGTTGTAAGTTATCACTGTTTTAATTGTGGATTTAAAACACATTGGAAACCTGGATGGCATCTTACATACAAAGTAAGAAAACTTTTAGAATGGTTAGGTGCTGACGAACGTACTATTAAAGGTTTGCAGATTGAAGCATTACGATTAAAAGAGTATGCACAAGAACAAGGTGAAGTCGAAGAATACGAAGAAGTAGAATTTAAAGAAGAAACTTTTCCTACAGATTCAGAGACACTAATACATTGGATTCATAATCCAGGTAAACATGAAGTACAAATTGCGGCAGTGGCAGAGTATGCCATTGCAAGAGGACTAGAAAATAATTTACATGAATTAAGATGGTCACCGAGTAGAGCTGGAAATTTAAATCAACGATTGATTATTCCGTTTTTTTATAAAAAGAAATTTGTTGGTTATACTGCAAGAGCAATTAATAATAACATACAACCTAAATATATGAACCATATGCAACCGGGTTATGTGTATAATATTGATGAACAAAACAAGGACAGAAAGATAACAATAGTTACAGAAGGTCCAATTGATGCTTTAAAAATTGGCGGTGTTGGAATAAACAGTAATATGATTAACGATACTCAAGCGGATTTACTTGACTCTTTAGGAAAAGATGTTATAGTAATACCAGACCAAGACAATGCAGGAAGTAAAGTAATTGATACTGCATTAGAATATGGGTGGAGTGTTGCATTTCCGGATTGGGAAAATAATGTTAAAGATGTTAGTGATGCAGTTGACAAATATGGAAAGTTATATGCATTATGGAGTATTATAAACACTGCACAAAGTAGTAAAATAAAAATCGAACTTATGAGGAAGAAACTTGGCAACTGAATATACAATAGACCTACAAAGATTATTCTTAGAAATGATGCTTAATGATGCGGAATCTTATGTCCGTGTGCAAAACATCTTTAATAGTGAAAATTTTGATAAGAGTCTTAAAGAGTCGGCGAAGTTTATTGAAAAACATACAGCCGAATATAGTACAATGCCTACAATAGATCAGGTAAATGCGTCTACAGGCAGTAAACTTAAACCAGTTAAAGAAATTAACGATGGTCATTATGAATGGTTTATGGCTGAATTTGAATCGTTTACTAGGAGACAAGAACTAGAACGTGCAATTTTAAAAAGTGCAGACTTATTAGAAAAAGGTACATATGATCCTGTAGAGAAATTGATTAAAGACGCAGTACAAATAAGTTTAACAAAAGACTTAGGTATAGAGTATTGGGAAGATCCTAGAGCAAGACTTATGGCTCTTAAAGATAACAATGGACAAGTAAGCACAGGTTGGCCCGCATTAGATAGAAAGTTATTTGGTGGATTCAACAGAGGCGAACTTAATATCTTTGCAGGTGGTAGTGGGTCTGGTAAGAGTTTGTTTATGCAGAATCTAGCAGTTAACTGGACTATGGCAGGACTTAATGGCGTATATCTAACACTTGAATTAAGTGAAGGGTTATGTGCTATGCGACTAGATAGTATGGTTACTGATATTCCAAGTAAAGATATCTTTAAAGATTTAGATACTTTAGAAATGAAAATTGGAATGACTGGTAAAAAAGCAGGAAGTTTGCGAATTAAATATATGCCAGCACAAAGTAATATTAACGACATTAGAGCATACATAAAAGAACTACAAATAAAAATTGGTAAAAGATTAGACTATATCTGTGTTGATTATCTAGACTTGTTAATGCCAGTTAGTGCAAAAGTTAGTCCTAATGATCAATTTATTAAAGACAAGTATGTTAGTGAAGAACTGCGTAATCTTGCAAAAGAGATGGACTTTATTATGGTAACTGCTTCGCAGTTAAACAGAGCGGCAGTTGAAGAAATTGAATTTGACCATTCTCATATTGCAGGTGGTATTAGTAAAATTAATACTGCTGACAATGTTATTGGTATTTTTACTAGTAGAGCTATGCGTGAACGTGGTAGATATCAAATACAATTTATGAAAACAAGAAGTAGTAGTGGTGTAGGTATGAAAGTAGACTTAGAGTTTGATAATAACAGTCTGCGTATTAGAGACCTAGGTGATGAAGCAGAAACTGAATACAAGAAGACTGAAAATAGAAGTAATGATGTAATGAATAAGATTAAAGCATCTTCAGAATTTAAGCCAGCAGACGAACAACCTGAAAAGGTAGTCCGTGCTGACGTTCAGTCGCATAAACTAAATGATATGCTTAAGAACTTAAAAACTTAATTTTAGGGTGTACTTTATTAGATATCTTAAAACTTTTATCTAATTTTGAATGGTAGTCACTAACACTGTGGTCAAACACACCATCAAAGAATTGTAATTTTTTCCAAGCAGACCATCTTCCTCTAAATCTGTCTTTTATACGTTGCCATGTACTTAATCCGTTACGAACGTTTCCGTAATGATTTAAATAATGCATTTTACCGTAGTGTCTAAAACCAAATAAAGCAGGTGGTACTCTCGTTACAGTATCGTTATTATTAACCCAACGACAATGTTTAAATTTAAGGCTTGATATGAACTTTTTATTACCAACACGTGGAGAACCATATGTATATAAACACATATTTTCAAACTTGTCTTGTAGTCTTGCGGCACAGATAGTTGCCATTGCGGCACCTAAACTATGACCAGATATAGTACATTCTTTTCCTTCATGTTTGGCTACAAATTCTTGTATTTTGGGCCAAAGTTTTTCAATTTCGTCGTAAAATCCGCTATGTACTCTTCCAGCAACATCGCTCTTATTTTTCCATGTTTTAAGATCAGCAATTATATCACTGGGTTGACTTGGTTCTGTTCCCCTAAAAACAATCGTAATAAGGTCCTTATTGGCGAGCAAATATGCTTGAGCTCCATCAATATTCAAAAAATCAACGTTTTTGTACCCTATTTTTTTAAAAGATGCTTCTAGAATTGGAGTCAGATTCTTATATGCAAGTGCTGAAAGCATGGCATGATGTGAATCGTAGTTCATATTTTAATCCCCTATTAATAGTTAGTATTGTAATATGTATTTAACCAAATTTTTTAAATAAATAACATATAGTACGGAGAAAAATACTCATGCATAATAAACATCGTAGATTATTAGAAGAATTAGACAGCATTTCTTTACCAAGAGATCGAGTACATTTAATAGAGTCTAGAGCTCAGCATATTATCGCTGGTGCAACGAATCTAATTAACTTAATTAAAGAGACCTACGATGATGGTATGGCTGAGGAATTAGAGCGAAAACTACTATTAGCAATTAAACGTCAAGATCCTACGAAGTTTAACAACGGTTTAAAGAAGATAAAAAAATGAGAATAGATGAAATCGCAGGGTTTGAAAAACCTGATATACAAAAAAAATTAGCAGATGTTAAAGCCAAAGAGCAAGAATTAAAAGTACTTGCTAACAAAACTAAACAAATGTATACTAAAGCACTTGCAAACTACGAAGAGGTAGAAAGCAAGAATGCAGAGAAATTTGACACAGATCCATTTAATTCATTTAATGGCTGGTTCACTCATATGTTTAAGGCAGACGTTTCTAAACTATTTGCTATACCTAACCTACAAATTCAAGACAACAATATTAAAAAGTTAGGTAAATTAATTATTGCATATGCAAGTCAAAACTATTTTTTAAAGCCTAAGACTCCTTTTGCAGGAGCAGATACATTTTTAAAGATTTGTAAAGCCGTTGATTCAAATTTACTAACAATGGCGGATCAGGTATTAGGAAGATTTGTAAGAGGTGAAGAAGCAAAAAACCCAACACCAGTACCTAATGATATGAAAGCAGTAATACAGAATTTAACTCCGGAACAAAAGAAACAATTAAACGATTTAATAAGTAAAGCCGGTGGAAAAGCATAATGAAATTAAATGAAGTAAAACATGAATATAAGTCAAAGCAATATTTGGCAGAAAGTTGGAGTTATCTAACTGAAGCACAACAAGTATATGTTGGCTCTTGGGAAAAGAAAGTTTGGCCTCTAGTTGAAAACTATAGCAAACTATTTGAAGCAGAACTTACACCAGACCAAATTAATGGTTTATTTAAAAAAGCAGAACAAACTGCTACACAAAGCGGAACTAATCAAACTGTTTTAGGTAAAGCAGGAAAAATTAGTGGACAAATTGCTAGTAAATTAAAAGTAGAAATTGAAAAATTAGCCAAACAAGCACAAGATTCAAAACCAATACAAAATGTTGATAATGCATTTGATGGACTAAGAACACAAATTGCACAATCAATTGGCAAAGGCCCAGGCGGACAGAGTATTTTATCAATAGTTGATAAATGGAAAAACTATGTAAAAGAAAATCCAGCCAAAGGTGCATTTGTAATTGCGGCAATGACATCATCATTAGCATTCGCAAGTGGTGGTATTGTTTCGGGTATGGCAATTGGTTTCTTTCTTAAATTAGCAAACAATATTTTAACAGGTGACAAATTAAGTAGTGCAGTTGCAAAAACTGGAAAACAAATAGCCATTGGTGCTATTGCAGGTGGACTTGGAAAAGTAATTGCCGATGCGGCGGCAGATTTATTTCCAGCAGAAGTTACAGATTTATTTACAAGTGCAGATGGGCAAACAATTAGTTTAGATAATGTTGATGCCATGAATATGACACCGGAGACGATAACACCTGAAGCAGTAAAAGAATTATTACAGACTAGAAATGCATTTATTGGACTAGCAAGAGATTTAGCCGGACAAGATGCTGAAGCCCAAACAGCCATTTTGGACCAAGTTAGAGAAATTAACGATAAAATATTTGAACTATCGCCAGACGGATCAACAGCCGACCAAGCCGCTATTAATTTAGCCAATGCAAACGGTGTTGTAGGTGATGGTATAGATTTAGAAACACAAACAGTAAAAACTGGAACTGATGTTGATCCTGATGGTGATGGAATGGATATCACGGATAGTGAAGTCGTAAAAGAGATACCGATAGAACAAGTACAAGCGGCTGGTTTAGATTATGCTACACAACCTCCAATAAGTGACGAGTTTAGAGAATTTTTAGAAGACAAAGGTTTAAATGTAGACGAAGTACAAGCACAGGTTGGATTTGATAAAGCATATGATGACCAATCATTTATGGGTATTAATGTTGGCGGAGAAACGACTTCTGGAGTATTCTCAGGCGGACTCCCAGATGGCATTGAAGTACCAAAAGAAATAGATATTCCACCTGGACTTAAAGTAGGTGAAACTTTTACAAACGAAATTGAATCTGGATTTGACGGTATTGAAGGACCATTGAGAGTTGATAGTACATTTAGACTTGTTAGTGTTGATGCTGATGGAAACGAAGTTTACCAAACAGTACGGACTACAATGTCTCCAAAAAACTTAATGGATTTTTCTGCTATTGACAAATTATCAGAAGCAGACCAAGATCAATTTATGAAATTTATGGATCAGTATACTGGTTCAGGATATTCTAATACAGGTAGTGTTGAAGAAATTGCTGACGCATTTAATCAAAATGTAGCACAAGGTATAGGTGGAGCAATATCAGTATTTGCTCTTTCTGCCGCGGCGGCGAAAAAAGCAGAACAAGATAAAAATGAAAGCAGAATTCAAAACGTAGAAAACGTATTAATGGAAAAATACCTTGAAGAAGGTCCAGCCTTAGATGCTATGAAAAAAGCGGCTATGGCAACTGTTAAAGGTGTTGGTACTGTGGCAGACAAAGCCGTTGGTGGTGTTACAGCCGTTGGATTAAAAGCGGCAACAAAGGCAATTCAAACTGGTAAAGCAGTAGCACACGAAGTAGGTAACAAAGTTACTGTTAAAAAATTACAAACTGCTTGGACAAAAGCAGGCAAACCTACACAAATTGCAGGCGTAGTACAAGTATTACAACAAGCAGGTATGGATGACCAACAAATTGGTTTACTTAATAAAGAAGTTGATATAGACTTAACTGCTAAAGCAGATCCAAAAGCAGATGCAAAAGCAGATCCAAAAGCAACCGATGACGCACAAACTGATAAAAATAAAGATGGCAAAGATGATAAAACAGGAATGGATATGAAAAACTTTGTCGATGTTGAAGCACTAGCAAAAATTATTAGAGCAAATGACTTAGATGACGAAGTAAAAGTTATACTTGCTAAAAGTATGAAGGCGGCATAATGTTAATAAACGAAATTTTTATTCCTAAAACACATAGTTGGAAATTACTTGAAGCGGCTGAAGGTAAAAACACACACCTTGAGCATATTGAAGATTTAATTTTTAACGAAGGTTATAAAGGAGCCATTAGAGCATTTGATTATTTAGATGCAGTTAAAGGATTACTAGAAGGCGGAGATCCGGAAGGTAAAGTAACTGTTAAGTGGGACGGTGCTCCTGCTATAGTTTGCGGAGTTGATCCAGAAGATAGTAAATTTTTTGTAGGTACTAAATCGGTGTTTAATACAACAACACCTAAAGCGGCTAAATCAGTTGCACAAATTAAAGAATGGTATGCTGAACAACCTACGTTAGCAAATAAATTAATTTTAGCCTTACAACTATTACCTAAATTAGGAATAGGTACAGTAGTACAAGGTGATTTTTTGTTTGGACAAGGAGATGTCGAAACAGATACAGTTGGTGACGACGAATGTTATACGTTTACTCCTAACACTATTACATATGCAGTTCCAGTGAATAGTGCTATAGGTAAACGTGTCGCGAAAGCAAAGATTGGTATAGTATTTCATACAGAATATACAGGTGCTACATTGGGTGAGATGACTGCAAGTTTTGGGTACAGTGTTAGAGGTTTGAAAGAAACCTCAGATGTATGGTATGATGACGCTAATTATAAAGACGTTTCAGGAATTGCAACACTAACTGCAAGTGAAGAAAAGGGTATAGACGACACTATTGCAACAGGACGTACTACACTTAAAAAAGTAGGTACTCAAATGGATGCAGTATTACAGGCAGAATTTGCAAAGTTTATTAAACCTTTTATTAACAACAATGTAAGAGCTGGTGAACAAGTTGGTGAACCTATGAAGTTTTTAGAAAACTTTATGAATTACTACACTGACAAAATGAATAAAGAAATTGAAAAATTAAAAGGCGGTGCAGAAAGTCCTGCGGCACAAAAACGTATAGAAAAAATTGAACAACAAAAGAAATTTTTGGCAGACAATAGTAATACGTTGCTCTTGACACTAGCAGTATATCGTCGTATAATAAGTGCTAAATTAATGTTAATTAAAAAGTTAAGTAACGTAGATAAAATTGGTACATTCGTTAAAACTGATACAGGATACAAAGTTACAAATCATGAAGGTTTTGTAGCATTTGGAGTAGACGGTGGAGCAGTTAAACTTAACGATAGAATGGAATTTAATGCTTTAAATTTCGCGGCAACTAAGACTTGGAGTAAGTAAATGGCTATGGAATTTATTAATGATGAACTTGCAGAAGCACGTTTATTCAGAAGTCCTAAACAGTTCGTTACTACTAACGGTTCTGATATAGCGGCTAATGTATACGCACACTTATTAGGTGTACAGGCTATGCGTTATACTGATCCTGGTCAAGCAAGTACATACGCAAGAAATACATTAAAGTTTAGTGGCTTTGATGGTGTTAGAGCAGGCGGTACAGATTTACATAATTTAATTGCAGGGTTAGAACGCAAAGGTGGATACAATATTCCTACTGCACAAATTAAAAGATATTTAAAAAATGTTCAAAACGGTGTAGTAGATACTGCACTAGATAGACGAACAATGATGGCAGTTGAACGTGGACTATCAATTAGAGATAGTAAACTAACTTCAATGAGACGTATTATTTCAGATTGGCCTCGTGCTTTACCTAACGAACAAAAAGCAGGTGCAACACGTTTAGGCTTTATGCTTAATCATTATGCTAAAGGAAGTGATTTAGCCGGACCTTACAATAAAAGTGTAAGAGGTATTGCGGCTCCTAAAGCCAAAAGTCCTTACAATTCTGCATTAACTTGGGCGGCAGTGGCGGCTGGTGCAGTTATAGGTTACAAAGCAATAAGAAATAAAAATATAGCAAACGTTCACAAAAATTACAAGATTAAAAAAGCATAAAAAGACCATAGTTAAAAGTTAGTATAAATATTATGGTAGTTTATACAGTGGTAACGCAGTATAAATACTTTAGTAAGAACATTAATGTTCTTATTTGTAAACAACAATTATTATGGCATTATAGGCAAACAAAACAGGCATTTCAAGGCTCACATTAGGCATCCGACAAAATCAATCCGTCCAAGGTAGACGTAAATGAGGAAGCAATGAGTACAACTCGAGAAATAGAAAAAGAAAGCCTAGAAGCCCATGTAGAATTATGTGCGGCGAGGTATTCACGTTTGGAAGAAAAACTAGACAATCTAGAGGGCCGAGTTATCGGCATAGAAACAGTTCTTGGCGAAATTAGAGATACGGTAATAAAAGACCGTGAAAGACGTCAAACCCAACTTATTACTTGGGGTATGGCTATCATTGGCTCATTAGCGACAGCAGTAGGTGTATTATCCTACAATTTATTCATTTAATACAATTCACAAAAAATTAAAACCGATTAATCTATACTAAATAGTAGTGTTATGCTTATATTAGAACTTTTTAGCGACGAAAATACAGAACTTACAGAGACCAAAATGGCTTGGGGCCGTTCTGGAAATAAAGTTGTGCGTAAGTACAGATGTTCTATAGGACGTTTAAAAGGTAAAATTGTAAGCAGTCCAGGTGCTTGTTTTAAGGCACCAGACATTAAAAAACGAATTAGACTTAAAATGGCTAAAGCAAAATTAGGTGCTAGAATGAAGTTGAAAGCAAAACGTACAAAACGTATTAATCCAGCAAGTAAACGTGTTCAAGCATTAAACAAAGCAGGACGTAGAAAGTAATGAGATTTTCAGAATTATTTGAACAACCAATGACAGGCAAAGTAACTAAAGTTGCCGGTGATAATGTTGAAATTAGCGATCCAAAGAAACCGGGTATTACTACAAAAATAGACCTGAAGAAAATGGATATTGATAGCACAAACCCAAATGAACCTACGTTAAAACCTAAAACTGCAAAACCACAAGGACAAGGGTCAAAGATTAGACCAGGTCAAAAAATTTCCGTTGCTACCGAGGTCAAAAAAAAAGACTGACTGACCTTGAAGAAGGCATAAACGATCCAGCAATTTTTAAAGCAGTATTCCTAGCAGGTGGCCCTGGTAGTGGAAAAAGTTTTATGGTAAAACAAACGGCTTTAGTTAGCATGGGTTATCGTTTAATTAATAACGATGCCGCATTTGAAAAATATTTAAAAGATGCAGGAATGGGATCAGATCCAGAAAGCATCTTAAGTCCACAAGGACAAGAAGTTCGAGCGAAAGCAAAACGAGTTACAGACAATAAACTTGCCATGCATCTAAATGAACGTTTAGGTTTAGTTATAGATGGAACAGGCAAAGATTACAGTAAGATCACATCACAAGCAGATACCTTAAGATTATTAGGTTACGATGTAGCAATGATATTTGTTAACACCGACCTAGAAACTGCTATAGGTAGAAACAATCAGAGAGATAGAAGATTACCAGACGACATGGTTACTAAATTATGGAAAGAAGTACAAAGAAATATTGGAAGATTCCATAACTTTTTTGGTAAATTTATGTTTGTCGTTGACAATTCAGAAAGTTCAGATACACAAGGTGTTACTATGAATATGTATAAGAGAATGAAAGAGTTCACTAGCATACCTCCGCATAGTCCAATGGCAAAAAATTGGATTAAACAGAGGACTACTACATAATGTCACACTTTGAATTTTCTAATGGCGCAAGAGTGTCATTAACAAAAGAAGAAGACGTATTTTTGAAAGAATTTAAACAGTCAATTAAGTTGACTGATTTAAATGAAAGCCAATTAAAGTTGGCTTTTATGTTAGTCAATAAAAGTGTACTCAATAGGAAAAAGAAAAATGGTGATCTCTACTATGTCAAGGAAAGTAAAAAGTAAAGTAGCAATAACAAAGATAAAGAACTTCCTGGAAGAAAAATCTGATGAACTTCCTGTAATTTCTATATCCGGTGCTCATATTAAAATAGGTAAATATTTTTGCCTAGAACGTAATGGTGTTTGGGAAATTTACAATAAAGAAATGCTTGTAAAGTCGTTTACACTGCGAAATAGTGCCATTGCTTGGGCAGTAGCGTCATTACAAGGGCAAACAGTAGATGCACAACAAATAGAGTCACATGATTTGCATTTTAGTAGGCACCACAATGATTCTATTATATTTCACCAGAGATATCGTACTGCAACAGACGATTTTCGGAGAGATTTAATGTATATTAGGTATGAAGAGAGCGAATATCATAAAAATCACATTAGAAACCAACTGGAAGAATCAATAAAAAAGATTAAAATCAACTAAATACAAATAACGTACAATTAGGGAACTCAACATGGAACTAAATGATTTAAATAAAACATCACGTAGTGGCAGTTTAAACAAACTGTTAAACACACGTTTTGAATTCGATCTAGATTTATCGAAAATGAATGAAACAATAGCAACACAAATGGTTGCAACTGCTGACAACAAAATGAATGAAGTAGCAAGTAAAGAAGGCGACTTTCAAGTTAACAAAGAATACTTGATGTCAAAACTTGTTAAAGAAACAGTTGAAGCATGGCAAATAGAAAATAACATCGCTGAAGCACCAAAGAGTGACAGTAACAATAAAGAGTTAGAGCCAGGAGATGGGGAAATTAACCCACAACAAAATTCACCAAGAGCACAATCAACTCGTGCAAACGCACTAAGATTGTTAGTTGGTCCATCAAATTATATGAAAGCCAAACGTGCTTTAGATATGTACAAAAAAGGTCAAACAGTTCCCCCAGCCTTAATGCAAGGTCTAATGCCAATTATAGATATGATTGATGAAATTATGTCAAGCAATCTTGCAAATGTACGTTTCTTGCAAATGGTAGACAAAAGAGCAAAAAAACAATTAGGCATTTCAGAAAGTGTTCTTAAAGAAGGCGAAATGGAAAATGCTGAATTAGTGTTAGCATCAAAAGATATGGTTGACAGAATTCAATCTATGTTAGAAGATGTAAGTGAAATGCAGGCAGAAGATTTACTTCCGTTAACTGATCAAATCCGTGACGAAATGGGTAATGATAAAGCAGAAGCATTTATGACAGCGGCAAAAGGTTCACTAGAAGCATTATTAGATGCTATTACAACTGCAAGAGGCGACATGGATAATGCATCACGTATTTTAACAGGTACTGCTGATGAATCAGGCGCAGACTTAACTGTAGAAGAACCTGCAGAAGAGCCAGAAGCAGAAGTTGATGTTGACGCAGAAGCACCAGCAGAAGATGATACAGTTGATGTAGACTTAGATGCAGGTGAAGAAGGCCAAGAAGGCGTTGACGAATTAGATAGACAAGAACGTCCGTAATGAAAGCAAGTGATTTTATCACAGAATCCGTACCAGATGGAGCAGACAAACTAATGAGTTTGTTAATCTTTCTTCGTAACCGTGCAGAACAGTTAGGAGCAAAGACTCAAATCTCTATGAAGGCGTTATCTCAAATGGCAAGTGGTTTAGGTATACCTCTTACTTACGATAGTTTTTCAGCAATACATCAATCAAATCCAGGAATACAAAATTTAGTAACAGACTTTAATAAAGACGTAGTTATTTTTAAAAACACAGATGGTGAAGACGATCAAACAATCTCAACTCCAGATGATGCAGATATAAAGCCAACAACAAATGTTGATAAAATGGCTAAACGTGCTCTTAAAAAACGTTCATAATTTACTTGACATCACACGTCAAAACCTGTATAATTATAAGTTACACACAATCAATTCAGAGAACAATCAATGATTACCGAACGGTACGACTATACACCTATAAAACGTAAACAAGTAGATGGCAAAAGATTATACACAACACCAACAGGTGAAGCCGTCCCAAGTGTTACAACAATCTTAGACAAAACTAAATCAGAAGAAAAGAAGCAGGCACTCCGTAATTGGAAGAAACGTGTTGGTGAGGCTAAAGCACAAGAAATTGTAACAGAAGCCGCCGGACGTGGAACTCGTATGCATAAATGGTTAGAAGACTATTGTATTGCAGACGAAATTAAATCACCTGGCAGTAACCCATTTAGCCAACAAAGTCATAAAATGGCTAATATTGTTATTGAAAAAGGTATGTCTAATGTTTCAGAGATTTGGGGAACAGAAGTTCCTTTATATTTTCCAAAAATATATGCAGGTACTACAGATTGTGTAGGAATATACAATAATGAACCCGCTATTATAGATTTTAAACAAACTAATAAACCTAAAAAGACAGAATGGGTACAAGATTATTTTTTACAATTAACGGCATATGCTGAAGCACATAACGAAGTACATGGTACTAATATTAAAAAAGGTGTAATTTTAATGTGTAGTAAAGACTATGAGTACCAATCTTGGGTACTAGAAGGCGATGAGTGGAAAAATAACGTAAAAACGTGGTGGAACAGGGTAGAACAGTTTTATACAAATCACAACTAGAGCATAAATACGTTATAGGAGTATACAAATGGCAGTAATTCAAATATCAAAAATTCAACACAGAAGAGGTTTAAATTCCGATTTACCGCAATTATCTAGTGCAGAGCTAGGTTGGGTAATTGACCAACGTAAATTATACATTGGAAACGGTACCACTTCAGAAGGTGCACCAGCAATTGGTAACACAGAAATTTTAACACAATATAGTGATATATTGGGAAGTATAAACAGTTATACTTACAAAGGTGCAGAAGTTGGATACACGGCACAAACAACAAGTACAGGTGCTGATGTACAACGTTCTTTACAGAATAAGTTAGATGATTTTGTTAGTGCTAAAGACTTTGGTGTTGACGGTGATGGAGTTACAGATTATACTGCTAAAATTAACTTCATGTTAAACCAAGTATACTCACGTGAAGCAACAAACACAGAATCTTTAAAAACAGTTTATTTTCCAGCAGGTACATATATTGTAACTGACTCTATTAAGTTTCCTAGAGGAGCAAAAATAGTTGGTGCTGGAGCAGGTTCAACAATTATTAAAAGAACTACTAGTGCAGGTTATGTTGGAGAAACTTCCGACAGTAAACAACAAACAGGTTCTAATGTTGGAGTAGGTGGTGCCTTAAAACCAAAAAATATTGAAATTTCAGGAATTGAATTCTTTAATTCACAAGATGATGATGTATTCGTAGTTGACCAAGCAAATCTAGTAACATTTACAAATGTTAGATTTAAAGGAAGACACACTACAAATCCAATTACTATTGGAAATAGAAAAGCAGGAGTTCGTATTACAGAAACAACTGCAACAGATTGTAAAAATATTAAATTTGAAAATTGTGATTTTGCAAGATTAGACGTTGCATTCGATTGTGACCATGATGCAAAGAACATAGTTTTTAATAATTGTTACATACACGATAACTTTGCAGGAATTTTAGTTGGTGAAAACATTACAGGTTCAGCACCAAGTGTTACAGGACCACGTGGAGTTAAAGTTTCAAATTGTTTGTTTGAAATTATATTTAAAGAAGCAATTAAAACTGTAACAGTACAAGAATTTGTTAGTGCATATAATACTTTCGTAACTTGCGGAGTAGGAAACGTTGCATCAGCAGGAACACCGACTTGTCCAATTATTAATTTTAATGCGGACAATAATTATAGTATTGGTGATAGTTTTGATAGAACGACATCACAACAAGCAACATATCCAAATATCGAAAACAACGGTAAAGCAGTATTCAGTTTAGAAGCAATTAACAGTATGCGTTATGGATTCTTTGATACAGAACCGGGTAAAACATTCACGTTAACTGATAATACAAGTGCAACAACAAATACGCCAATTGATTTTGATTCCTCTACATTAATTAATGCAACAGTTGATTTTGTTATTGAAAGAGGAACGTCTAGAAGAGTTGGAACTTTAACAGTTGCAGGTAATAATACTTCTGGATATTCATTAGAGCAGGATTACACTGAAAACTCTGACGCAGGTGTTGGGTTTACTATTTTATCCACAGATGGTACAGTTCAGTACACAACTACATCCACAGGCAATAACGCAACATTAAAATATCGCATAACTAAATTTGCATAATTAAATGTTTGACTTAAAACCAGAAGACAGAATTCATTTCTGGAGAAACTTCCGTGTCGGACTAAAAGATATGGAACCAGAAAAAGCCCTACAAGAAATTGTTGACTTATGGGGAAAATGTCCTACAACCAACGGTTACTTGGATTATGCAGATTGTAAAGATTGGCCTGATCCCTGGACATTACTAGACAATAATCACTATTGCGACGTAGCAGTTGCATTAGGTATATTTTATACTATTTTTTTATCGGAAATACTTGACAATAGTACCCTAAAGATAGTAATATATAAACATGAAGCAAATTTCGTTAATGCAGTGCATATAACAAAATATGCTCTTAATATAAACTATCGAGAAGTATTAAATACTACATCGATACCAAAAGATTTATCAACGCAATCGGTCTTTACAGTAAAGGACTTAAATGCACAGAAGTATCTATAATAATAGCAAGGCATCAAATGACACAGATTCAAGTAACAAAAAGAGATGGCAGTAAAGAAGATTTAGATTTAGAAAAAATGCACAAGGTCGTCTTTTATGCTTGTGAAAATATAACTGGCGTAAGTGCTAGTGAAGTCGAAATAAAATCCCACCTTTCGTTTTATAGCGGAATAACATCAATAGAAATACAAGAGACACTTATTAAAAGTGCGGCAGATCTTATTAGCGAAGATACTCCAAATTATCAGTGGGTAGCAGGTAGGCTAATTAATTACCATTTAAGAAAACAAGTTTATAACACATTTGAGCCATGGAAAATTTTAGACGTTGTAAAAAACAACATTAAACTTGGATTTTATGATCCAGAAATTTTAAACCTTTACACAGAAGAAGAGTTTGCACAATTTGATACATTAGTTAATCATGAACGTGATGAAGGTATGACATATGCGGCAATGGAACAATGGCGTGGAAAATATTTAGTACAAAATAGAGTAACAAAACAGATGTTTGAAACTCCTCAAGTTGCATATCTTTTAATTGCGGCTACATTGTTTAGTAAATATCCTATAGAAACGAGAATGAAATATGTTAAAGATTATTATGATGCAATTAGCACATTTCAAATAAGTTTACCTACACCTGTTATGGCAGGAGTTCGTACACCACAAAGACAATTTTCTTCTTGCGTTCTAGTAGAAACAGGAGATAGTTTAGATAGTATTAATGCTACAACAAGTAGTATTGTAAAATATGTTTCACAAAAGGCAGGTATTGGTATTGGTGCAGGAAGTATTCGTGCATTAGGAAGTCCTATTAGAAATGGTGATGCATATCATACAGGTGTTATCCCTTTTTATAAAATGTTTCAGGCGGCAACACGTTCTTGTTCTCAAGGCGGTGTTCGCAACGGTGCGGCAACATTATATTACCCAATATGGCATTTAGAAATAGAAGATATGTTAGTGCTAAAGAATAATAAAGGTACTGAAGAAAACAGAGTTAGACATATGGACTATGGAGTTCAGTTTAATAAATTGATGTACGAAAGGTTATTGTCTAATGATAATATAACTCTTTTCTCGCCTCAAGATGTACCAGGTTTGTATGAAGCATTCTTTTCAGACCAAGATAAATTTAAAGAATTGTATGAACGTGCAGAACGTAATACAAAAATTAGAAAGAAAACTATTCGTGCAAGTGAATTGTTTAGTTCTTTTATGGAAGAACGTAAAAACACAGGTAGAATTTATTTAATGAATGTTGACCATGCAAATGATCATAGTTCTTTTATCTCAGAAAAAGCACCAATAAAACAAAGTAATTTATGTTGTGAAATTAACTTACCTACAAGACCTTTAGATTCGTTTGATGATGAAGAGGGAGAAATTGCATTATGTACATTAAGTGCTATTAATTGGGGCAGTGTTAAAGAACCACAAGATTTTGAAAAACCTTGCGAACTTGCAGTTCGTGGATTAGATGCATTATTAACTTATCAGAATTATCCTGTTAAAGCGGCTGAAAATAGTACAGTTAAAAGACGACCTTTAGGAGTTGGTATTATTAATTTAGCATATTGGATGGCTAAGAACGATATGACTTATACAAATCCTAATTTAGACTTAATTGATAGATATGCAGAAGCATGGAGTTATTACTTAATTAAAGCAAGTGCAGATTTGGCAGTTGAACAAGGTGCTTGTCCAGGTACTACTGAAACAAAATACGGTGCTGGCATTACTCCTAATCAAACATATAAGTCTGATGTAGACGAATTAGTACCACATAAAGAACGTATGGCATGGACTAGTTTAAGAAAACAACTGCAAAAAACAGGTATTAGAAATTCAACTTTAATGGCTTTAATGCCAGCAGAAACGTCTGCACAGATAAGTAACAGTACCAACGGAATTGAACCACCTCGTGCATATGTAAGTGTTAAGCAGAGCAAAGACGGTGTTTTACGACAAGTTGTACCTGAGTTTCGTAGATTAAAGAACAAATACGAGATGTTATGGACACAAAAGTCTCCCGAAGGTTATTTAAAGATTATGGCTGTATTGCAAAAGTATATAGACCAAGGTATTAGTGTTAATACAAGTTATAATCCAACACACTACGAAGATGAAAAAATTCCTATGAGTGTGATGTTACAACATTTAATTATGTTTTATAAGTTTGGTGGTAAACAACTTTACTACTTTAACACTTATGATGGACAAGGCGAGATCGACGTAGACAAGTTTAACGTCGAAGATAAAGAAGTAAACTTACTAGATGACATTGAAGACGCTGATTGCGATTCGTGTGTGATATAAAGATAGAGAAAGAGATAGGAAAAAAGCAATGAGTGTATTTAATAGTACCAAAAAAAACCATCTAGAAAGCAAAGCATTTTTAGACCCTAGTGGCGGTGTGAATATTCAAAGATACGATGCAGTTAAGTATAAAGCATTTGATAAGTTAACAGATAAGCAGTTAGGATTCTTTTGGAGACCAGAAGAAGTTGATATTGGCAAAGACAACAAAGACTTTAAAGACTTGACAGCACATGAACAACATATTTTTACTGCTAACTTAAAAAGACAGATTTTATTAGATAGTGTACAAGGAAGAGCACCAACAGAAGCATTTGGTCCTTTAATTAGTATACCAGAATTAGAAGCATGGGTACAAACATGGACATTTAGTGAAACAATACATAGTAGAAGTTACACACATATTATTAGAAATGTATATCCAGACCCAAGTAAAATATTTGACGAAATGTTAGATATAAAAGAAATTACAGATTGTTCAGACGACATTAGTAAGAACTATGATGACCTTATTCAAACAAGTTTAGCATTTCAACTAATGGGAGAAGGAACACATACTATTAACGGTAAAAAAGTTGAAGTTGACTTATACGACTTAAAGAGAAAACTTTGGTTAACAATTAATAGTGTTAATATATTAGAAGGAATTCGTTTTTATGTTTCATTTGCTTGTAGTTGGGCATTCGCTGAACTGAAAAAAATGGAAGGTAATGCTAAAATTATTAAATTTATTTGTAGAGATGAAAATGTACATTTGGCATCTACACAACAGATGATTAAACTATTACCAAAAGACGATAAAGACTTTGCTAAAATCCAAAAAGAAACAAAAGCAGAATGTGAACAGATGTTTGCTGATGCAGTTAAGCAAGAATGTGATTGGGCTGAATACTTATTTAAAGACGGATCTATGATTGGTCTTAATGCTCAACTATTAAAAGACTATGTAGAATGGACTGCTCACAAACGTATGTTAGCAGTTGGTTTAACAAGTCCTTATAAAGGAGGATCTAATCCTTTACCTTGGACACAAAATTGGATTAGTGGAGCAGAAGTACAAGTTGCACCGCAAGAAACTGAAATTAGTTCTTATGTTACTGGTGGAACAAAACAAGACGTAGATACAGAAACATTTAAAGGATTTAGTTTATGATCGAAATATGGGGGAAACCAATGTGTCCTTCTTGCAACAAAGCAAAAGCACTTTGCGAGAATAGAGGATACAAGTATGTTTACAAACAACTTGGTGTCGACTTCCAAAGAGAACAAGTCATGGAAGAATTTCCAGGTGCTAGAACATTTCCACAAATAAAAGTATTCTCAACAAAAGTTGGTGGATATGAACAATTACTAGAATACATCGACAATACCGGCTATAATGGCACAGGTGAATCAATAGGATAAATTATGTTACAAGAACAAGGGCTAAAAGACCAAGTAATTACATTCAAGTTAATTACTGGCGAAGAAGTTATCACAAAAGTTACAGAAGAACACACAGATAAGTTTATGGTAGAAAAACCATTTGCTTTTATCATGCAAAAACAAGGACCAGCAATGGCTCCTATGTTTATTAGTGTTGATTGGGAAAACGAGAAAATCGTTATATTTAAGAGTGCAGTCACAATGGTAGCAAAACCTAAGAAAGAAATGGCTGATAGTTACGAACAAGTAACAAAACAACTGTCAAGTAAGCTCATTACACCTGAAAAACCTAAGATAATTACTTAATTTACAACGTTTTTAAGAAAAAGGTTGACATTTAGTGCGAAAACGTGCTATATTAATAAAGTTAGTTAACATTAACATTTATTAATAGAAAAGGAGTTAACATGATGACTAAAGCAATCGGAACAAAGTTCTTTAAAGAAGGAACTCAAAATCAACAAATCCTAGCAAACTATTGGGGTAACGGTTCAACGTTTACTGCTGATGATCTAAGGTCAGACTTAGGTATCGCATCTCCAGGTGCAAGGTTAACTGAATTAAGAGAAGCAGGCTTTAATGTAAAAGCAACTGCATCAGATTCAGGATCCGTTGGAAGACCAGCGGCAACTTACTCTATTCCAAGACGTAGAGTAGTAGCATAATTATTTTAAAATAATTTAATTAAAGGCCCTATAGAAATATGGGGCCTTTTTTTGTGACTGATGGTAGCAGAGGCTGGGATCGAACCAACGACCTCCGGCTTATGAGTCCGGCGCTCTAACCAACTGAGCTACTCTGCCATTATTTGATTAAACTGCTATATGTAAGGTTGATGGTTGGATTTCTATTTCGGTTAAACCGTTTTCTCTATCCAAATATTTGTAATCTACTTTAACAGGATTATATTGTTTTAACCAATCAAATACAATCTGTGGATCAAACTCTCCACAAGTATATACGTCTAGTTGTAGATTAGCAGGACTAGATTCGTCCCATGAATGTAATACTATATGTGAAGTTTCAATTATTGTTGCAACAGTAAGTCCTCTATTGCCTTGCATATTGCAGTATTTGGCATATGGACCCATAAGTATTTTCATACCTATACGTTCAATTAATTCTTTTACACTTTGAGAAGTACTTCCTTCTTCAAGTGGCGGGTTAACAACTTCTGCCCTAATGATAATATGCTTATGTACAAGTTCCATAAAATCCTTAACATTGTCCGAATGGTAATGGGTTGCCATCTTTACCGAGAATTAATTCTCCGTTAATAGCACCACACATTCTTCCGTTTGCATTAGGACCGTAATATTTTACGGGCTTTACTTCGTGTAGTTCACCGTTAGCATCTTTTCTCATCTTCTTGTTATGCACAGAGATGATACCACGTTGTTTGATTCCTGCCATTTTAAATCCTTACTAGGACTTGCGTTTTTTCTTCATACCCATGTAGTTTTTACTTGGCTCATAGTTCCATTTCATACCATGATGACCTCTACAATCAGCATAAAACATACGCAGTCTTACTATTGCTCTTACTATTGGTCTTAATAGTGGGTTAGTTTGTACTGTCACGTCGTTTATTTTCCAATCTTTGCTCTTGCGGCTTTCTTCTTTGCTTCTATTATTGCCGCTTGTCTTATTTTTCTACCTAACGGTAATTTTTGTGTTATTTCGTATATTCCGCCCTTTTTGGCTTCCCATTCAACTCTAACAGCCTTACTCTCTGTACCGCCTTGAAAAGATTTTACTGCTTTTCTATAAGACATAGATTCGATTGTCTTTGTTTCTTCGCCATCGATGAACGTGTAAGTTCTCATCTTCGCCATTTTTTTGCCCCTGATTAATCTTATTAGTCTTTTTACAGAATACTTATCATCTTTTTATAAAAGTAGTACTTTATTTGTACCTTATTTGGTTGACATTGTCAACCTTTTAGTATATAAATATATATAGAACGTTGAAGCAATTTGAACGTTAGACTGGACCCGGGTGCGATTCCCGGCATCTCCACCAATAAAAGGAAGTGTAATGGAATTTATGAAGAAGAACATAGGCTGGTTTTTGCTAATAGTATTAGCAATTGGTATTTGGGCAGGTCATTCTGAGCCGTCCGACGACTATCCAGTGTTTATATTTTATCTGATGATTCCAGTAGTATTATGGAAAGTCCCTCCTTTTAGTTTTAGCGATAAAACTTTTGCTTGGGCAGGAAGACAAGACCCGTTAGGTACAAAAAAGGCTACCCGTAATTTTTTAAAGGGTAAAAAATGGTACTGGTGGGTAGGTTATACCATTCTATTATGGGGTATAGCAAGTCTTCTTATTAGTTTAATATCTGGTACACCAACGTTGGTTCTTATCGGATAAACAGAATGGGGATGAACAGGATCGACAGGTAACAACTAGGATCGGTGGAGTTCTCGGTAGGCGATGACCGTAAATCAAGCAAACTTTTAAATGCAAACACTATGTTCGCAAATGAGGATTTAGCCCTAGCGGCTTAATCTATCGGGGTTGGCAACGTACCTGGCAACAGAAATCGTTGCACTGTATCAATTTAGATATGGGTGACAATATAACTACAACCGCACTGGTAGTGATACAAATTCTAATTGCACACGTTTCAGTGGACGTGACGAACAAACACAAGATACATGACAAAAGAAACAAGAAACAAGTAACAAGATCCAACGATAACAAGAAACGATTTTACTAAAAAATTAAAAGCCTACCTAACCCGTAGGCTTTTTTTTTGTTAAATAGTACCACTAAAGGCAGAGGAGAATTATCATGCCACCGCGTAATCATAAAAATTGGATAAAAGAACCTAACGTAGAATATGTAAGCAGTGAAATATATTCTAGTCAAAAGATATTTGAAGAAGAAATTGAACACATTTTTAGTAAAGTATGGGTACCAGTATGCCATATTAGCGAAATGTATAATAAGTTAGATTATCGCACATCACAAATTGCTGGATATAATATTATTGTTTATAATACAGGTAATGAAGTCAAAGCATATCGTAATTACGGTAGTTGGGCACCTACGGGAACATTACAAGCACCTATTGTAACAAGTGAAACACCTTTATACTGTGAAGTTAAACATGGAGGTATGGTATGGGTAACATTAGATCCTAACCCTACAATGGATGTAGAACAATGGACGGCAGGAGCATTCGATTGTATTGCTGAAGCAATTGATACAGAAGAACTAGAAATCTTCCATTATCATAAAGCAGTTATTCCTACTAACTATAAACTATGGCATGATACAAATAGTGAATTCTATCATGACTTTATGCATTACTTTAATAGAGTAACCGGTTTCAATGATGAGTATTTTGCTAGAAAGAATATTCCCTTTGATAACGGACACGTTAACGTAAGTAGTTTTACTGTTAACTATACTGAATTTGACAAAGAAGGTGACAGAGGAGAGTTAAGTTTTCCTAACTTACCACCGAACCAATGGTACATGGTAGATTTGTTTCCAGGCTTTAACTTTAATTTACGTGGTAGTGCTTATCGGTCAGATAGTGTTACACCTCTTGGACCAAACAAGGTTCTTATAGAGTTTAGAGGATATGGATTAAGAAAAGACACACCAGAAGAAAGACAAACTCGTATTAAACATCATAATACTATTTGGGGACCTTTTGGGCGTAACCTACATGAAGATTTATTAGGTGTAACAGGACAAGGTGCATCTATGGCACCAGGTACTGAACGTAGAAACATACTACATGGTAGACATGAAAATAGCACAATACACGATGAAGTTGGTATGCGTCATTACTATGCTGAATGGGGAAAACATCTAGATTTAAATCCGGCTAATCCATAAAGATAAGTACTACTATAATAAGAGGTAATCAATGATATTATGTAGTGGTTGTAGTTATACAATTGGATCACACAAAAATGAACTCGGGGTAGATGTTGATTATAAACACTGGCCCGATTTTATACCAAATTCTAAAAATGTAGCAATAGGTGGAGCAGGTAATAGATTAATTGCCCGTACTATTCTAGAGAATATAAGCCACGAGTGTAACGCAGTAATTGTTATGTGGAGTACTGTTGAACGTTATGACTGGTATATGCCTGAATATAATGCATACAAATCAGAAGGTGCAAGTTACACAGGACCTAAAGAGAATTACTTAAAATATTTTTATACAGATTTTAATCAACTTGCAAAAACACTAGAATATATTCTACTAGTACAACAAACTTGTAGAGTTAGAAATATTCCACTTATAATGACACATATGGGAGATATGCGTTATGGAGATTGGGATATGGATAAAGCATATGGAATTGGTAGAGCTGAAGATGGCAAAGGTGCAAATAGGGTTAAGTACGACTCGTCAATTGATAGAGAACCGATATTGTCATTTGAACAAAAATTACAAACTGACAAAGAACGTAAATTTATTAAAACATTAATGGAACAAGTTGACTGGAGTAAATGGATATTTCATAAAGACTATGGCGGATTTTGGCAGTTTACAAATGACGGAGGTTACGACTGGATTGCATACCATCCGCCAGAACAAGCACATAAAGATTGGGTTGAACAATATATTATCCCAAGACTAAAACAACTAAATATTAGCATATAATCAACCAACTAACCCAGGAGGGTTATGAAATTATACAAGGGGCATGAAGCCCATGAGACACAACCAAAGAAAACAAGTATTGGAAATAATCATAGTAGAACAAAGTTTAGTTCTATGAATAAAAGTAAAAAACGATCTTATAAAAAATATAAGGGTCAAGGAAAATAAAAAATGTACGAGTATAAATGTAAAATATTAAGAGTAGTTGACGGAGACACAGTTGACGTTGATATTGACTTAGGTTTCGGAATGTGGATGCACAAAGAACGTGTTCGCATGATGGGAATAGACACACCAGAATCTAGAACAAGAGATAAAGTTGAAAAAAAATTCGGACTTGCATCAAAGCAAAGACTTAAAGACTTACTACCAGTTGGATCAATCCAAACTCTCAAAACAGAGATTGACCGAAGCGGTGAAGATAAAAAAGGAAAGTTTGGGAGAATTCTTGGAGACTTCATCGTTGAAGATAAGCGATGCACTGCGATACTTATTAAAGAGGGATATGCTGTAGCATATTCTGGCGGTTCTAAAGATGCTATTACAAAACAACATATGAAAAATAGAACAAGGCTAGTTAAAGCAGGCGTTGTTACTCTTTAATGAAGAAAGTTGCTATTATACTTACAGGCGACCCACGGCACTTGGACTTCTGTTTAAGATGGTGGCAAAATTTAGTAGATAACTCTACATACGATATACAATTTTTTAGTAGTATATGGAAAACAGATAATTTACATTTACCTAAATTTAAAGAAACTTCAGTTACAGAAGACGAAGTATTAGAAAATGAACATTTATGTTCTGATGAATTAAAAGAATATTTAAATAATCCTTACGAAACACATTTAAAAACAACTGTTAGATTTGATTACTATTTTGGTAGGTTAATCATGTTAAACAAGATTTTAAAATTATACAAAAATACAATACAAGATGCAGATGTAATACTTCATGCTCGTTGGGATTGCGCCATTAGAAACACAAATTTCTTCCAGGACTTTGTTACTAAAGCATATGAAACACAAAGTTATGTATTCACAGGAGTACAACCTGAGAAACATGGATTATTACACACAAATGATTGGTTATATGCAGGACCAACTTCACATTTTATAAAAGATTACAATTCAGAGTCATTACAAAAGCACATACAGTTATTTGACGAATATTATAAGGAAAACGAAGTAAAAGCAAAATCTTACTTAATAGGACACAACTTTTACGGGACGTTTTTACAACACTCAGGTGCGGAAATACAACATTTTGGTTGCGATTCTACACTAGTAAGGGATAATAACTTGGGCATAAGTGCTAACTTTGACGATACATGGGCAAAATTACTAGAAATTTACCTAGAAAGCCTTAAAAATAGGGGATAATTAACCGGTTGACAGATACCTATAAGATGCTATAATGAAAGAGTAAGTTAAAACAAAGATAAGGAGATATCTATGCGTAAACTAGGACTAATAATTATAACAGGTATTATAGTGTTAATATCAACAAATGCACAGGCTACAACTGGTGCACATTTAACAACTCAAGCCAAACATATTTTATGGAACGAGCTTAATAACGAAAATGTTCCAAATTCTAAACACCCAGAAATCCAGTGTTTAGCAGAAAACATTTACTTTGAAGCAAGAGCAGAATCTTATTCAGGTAAAGCCGCAGTAGCAAATGTTACTCGTAATAGGGTTGAAGATAAAAGATGGCCCGATACATTTTGTGGTGTTGTAACAGATGGTCCAGTAAGAGAAAGTTGGAAAACAAAACAACATAAAAACTTGGCTGACAAAGATAGAGTTTATTACCCAAGAAAGCACAGATGTCAGTTTAGTTGGTTTTGTGATGGTAACAAAGATGTTATTTGGGCAAATAAAGAATTAACAGGACAAACTATAGAAGGTAATGCAAGAGCATGGAGAGAAGCAGTACAAATTGCAATTATAGTTACTGGAAACGGTTCGTACGAAGTTACAGATAATACACTAGGTGCAGTTTTTTACTATGCACATAATTTAGTTTATCCTAGTTGGGCTGATAAGAAGAAATACATTGGTATATTAGGCAATCATACATTTATGAAATAATGCAAAAACAAATATTTAAAGAAAATTACTTTGGAACGTTGATGTGTATTCTAGTCGACGAATCACGTAGAATGTTACCTGCATTTATGCCTACACAGGAATTACACCAAATACAAAATGATATGTGTAAAGCAGGTAGTTGGATAGATCACATACCTGTAGATGTAATAATACAAACAATGCCACAACAATCGATACAAAAACTTCAGCAAGACGCCTTACCAAAATATAGACTTTTGGCGGCAAAATTGATAGAAACTTTTATAGAGTCATTTAAGACACAAGGAGGAGATGCAGTGAAACTAAGACAGCATTTTGAAAAATTATATAACTGGAAACAATAAATACAGTATGTTCTTTGCATTATTAACATTATTAGTCGCCTTAAGCATAAGTTCCATAGCGGCGTGGTATAGTATAGTAGGATTAACAGCCATCTTTGCGGCGGCAGTTTTTCCTATTATTTTAATGGGTGCAGTTCTTGAGGTAGGTAAAATAACCGCCACAGTCTGGTTACACCATTATTGGAAAAAGGCGCCTGCGTTCACTCGCTGGTACCTAAGTATGGCAGTCATTATACTCATGTTTATTACTAGTATGGGTATCTTTGGATTTTTATCTAAAAGTCATATTGAACAAACTGCACTTGGAGAAGATCAAGTAGCAATAATACAATCCGTAGAAGCAAATATTAGTCGTAGTGATGGTAAGGTTGATAGATGGCGTACGGAAATTAATAACCTAAATACAGGTGACAGTACTAGAGTAGATAATCTAGTTTCTAAAGAGCAAATAGTTTTGAATGAGTTATATGTTCGTATTGAAGCAGAAAAAGATAAAAAACGAGCAGATGCTGACAAGTCTATAGAGATTCAAAACAATAGATTAGAACAAGCAAAAGAAAGAAAAGAAGCAGATATTAAAGCCGCCAAAGACCGATTTGAAGGTAGTTTAGGTGGCGGAACAAAGTACGACAAGGCAGTCGAACGTGCCAAACAAAACGAAATTTCAGTAGCATCTAAAGTGCAGAAAGAAATCATTGCAATCCAAACAAGACTTGCTAACGAATTAAAAGCAATCGATGACAAATATGCAAATGACGTAGATGCAATACAAGATAGAATACAATCTCTAAGAGACCAAGCAAACGTTAAAACAGAAGATATTGATTCTAGAATAACAGAATTAGAAAACTTTATAGATAAGGAACAAGTTAAACTAGAAGCATGGCGTAGTCAAAAATTTGATTATGAAAAAGAGTATAGAAAACTTGAAGCAGAAGTTGGCCCTATTAAGTATATTGCAGAATTCATTTATGGTGAAGAAGCAGACAGAAATTTACTTGAGGCGGCAGTACGTTGGGTAATTATTATTATTGTTATAGTATTTGATCCACTAGCAATTATGCTAGTATTGGCAGGTACCATGCAATTAAGATGGTTGCGAGAAGAAAAAGAATACCAACACCGTCCTGAAGCAAAACAACAAAAGATAGAGGAGTTAAAAATGAAAATTGACGACTATACTGGATTGTTACATCAATTAGAAGAAAAGATGGATGCACTTCAGGAAAGTAACAATGCTAAAGATAAAGACATTGCCAAGTTACAAAAAACAATAGATAAAACTATTAAAGATAAAGTTGCACTAGAACAACGTTTAATGAAATTAATCGAAGATAAAGATGCATCACATACACAGATTACAGACAATTTAAAAGCAAAAGTTTCTAGTAAAGAAGAAAGTGTTGCTAAATTGAAAGAAACGGTAAAGTCCTTAGAAGCGAAAGAGCCCGAAATCGTAGAGAAGTTAGTGGAAGTAGAAAAACTAGTGGAAGACGAAACAAAGATAAAAGCGGCACTATCGGAAAAGGAAAAGATAGCATTAGAAAAATTGGAAGTAGAAAAAGCAAAAGCGGAAGTAGAAAAACAAAGTAAAGATATGGAAACACAGATTAAGGCTAGAGATGCCGCAATCGAACGTCTAAATGCAAAATATAAGTTAGTAGAAAATTCTACTACTCCTGATATTTTAAAACCTAAAGCAGATGACGATAATGATGTTCCACCGGCTACTTACGGAAGTAAATTTCCACCAGATGCAGTGAATGGTCAACTGTTTACTAAAACAGATGTTTTTCCACATACATTATTTAAATGGAATGGTAAAAAATGGATTGAAGTAGATAAAGAAGGTACTAACAGTCATTTAACAGAAGACTATGTTAGACTACTAGTTGAAAAAGTTGCTAGTGGAGAAATTGAACTAGAAGATATGTCAGATTCTGAGAAATCACAAATGACAGATTTTTTATCTAATGGGAGAGAATGATTAACGACAAGATAACAATAGTAACAAGTCCAGACTATGATCACAATAGTGATTATAAAATATGTTTAGTAGGCGATACTCCTCTCGTAGATAACATATTAGATTTATTGGATAGAGATGAACGTAGAATAAGTGTTCATTGTATTACTAAAAATGATACTGATTTTGATTGGATTGCAAATACAGTAAATTCTAGTCATTTTACATTCTTAGACCAAACTTCAGAATTGAATAAAGTATACTTGGGGTGGATACTGTCCCGCCCTAATGTATACCACAATATTGAAGCACACAAAGTGATTAATCCTAATTATGGGATTAACGTTGTGGCTTCACTACTTAAACAAACCGACAGTTACAATGGAGGGCAAATTGGGATATAATCAAAAACCAAGAAGTAACAACAATTTCAAAGGAAACTTTGAACATAAAAAAAGATGGGAAGATAGACCTAGAGATCACGGGTTAACAGTTCATGTAAATGGTGATACACCTGAAGCATTAACTAAAGCACTTCGTAAACTTAAAAAGAGAGTTGCGAATGATGGATTATTGCAAACATTAAGAGATAAGCAATATTATCAAAAACCGTCTGAAATCAAAAGAGAGAAGAAAAAACAAGGAATTAAACGTTGGAAGAAATTACAACGTGAAGCAGAAAAAAGAGGCTAACATTGTGCCGTACTTTTAAACAAAGTACCGTTAAACGACGTCTTTGACTGCTTAAACTACCATATTATCCCTGGTTTTCTATCTAAAGTACTTGACTTTTACAGATAAATAACTATATAATACAGTATGCATTAGAAATGGTTCTAATGTATATATTATCGCAACGCCTATATAGGGTTGCATTTATAAACTTGCTTAATACAAAGGAGTTATAGCATGACAAACTACAAAACAAATCTATCATTTTTTAACCAATTACGTCCATTTTCTGTGGGCTTTGATGATATGTTCGATCAATTCGAAAGAATGTACGACTATCAATCAAGTAATACGGTTAATTATCCACCATATAATATCGTTAAGACAGGTGATTATACTTACGATATAGAGGTTGCACTAGCAGGCTTTGGTAAAGACGACATCGAAGTTAAAACTGCAGACGGTGAACTAACCATTAAATCAGTTAAATCAGATGAAGGACAGGAGAAAGATCCAGGAGTAATCCACAAAGGAATTTCAAAACGTCAATTCGTTAGAACATTTACTATCGCAGAAGACATGGTAGTTAATGGCGCTGAATTAAAAGACGGCTTACTTACAGTTGCTTTGGAAAAAATTATCCCTGAAGCCAAAAAGCCAAAAACAATTCAAATTAAGTAATCTTAATTTTAACGATAGTGGTTGTAGTAGTCTATGACCACTATCTCTCTCCTAAAAACTATAATATAACATACTCACCTTTGACTTATAAATACAACTGAGTGATGCAAATAACAACTCATACAGGAAAAGAAAATGGATCGTAATTTACTTTATAAATGGGTTGCAATATTTACTTGTACAACCTTTAGTTTCTTCGTTATACATATGTTTAACTTATGGAACGCACTTTGGCTTTCAGACCAAACAAAAATCAGTTTTATTATTATAGCCGTGTGGGCGATATCATCAATTTTTGTACTATACAAAATTTATAAACCAAAATCAGTAAACGAAGAGTTACTTTGGTTTACTTCTGAAAGTTTAGTCACACTAGGACTAATTGGAACAGTGAGTGGGTTCTTATTAATGCTTTACTCAGCATTTGCAGACATAGATGTTTCAAATATAGATTCATTAACGGCTTCGCTAGATCAAATGGCGACAGGAATGAGTACGGCCCTTACCACAACCTTAGTTGGACTTATCAGTAGTTTACATTTAAAAGTACAATTAATGTTAGTGGAGTCGCATAATGCAAAAGAATAAGCATCGTAGATACTTAACCACATTTGGATTTATAGACTTACTGTTTAATATGCTAGTAGGATTTGTATTCCTATTCTTTATTGCATACATTTTAATTAATCCAATAGCAGATGATGGAAAAGTTGATCCACCTGATCAGGCTTTAATAGTAATTAACTGGTCCAATGAGAGTGACTTTGATGTAGATGTCTGGGTTAGAGATCCAAATGGAAAAATATTAAGTTTTACAAATAAAACTATTAAAGGTATGCATTTGGAAAAAGATGATTTAGGTAAAACTGGTGATGCTCCCGGTTATGTAAAGAATCAAGAAGTTGTACACATCACACAATTCTTTCCAGGGTCTTATGAAGTCAGTGTTCATTTATATAGTATGCACGATCAAGTAGAGCCAGATGATATAACAGTTGAATTTATGACTATTAAGAATTTTAGAAAATACGGAAGTAGAACTGTTACACTAAAATTTAAAGGACAAGAAGAGCCTATAGTTCGTATTAAAGCAGGCGAAAAAAATAAAGTATTAGATGTTGACTGGGACTTTAATGGTGCAGTTGTTGAATGGAATAAAGTTAACTCAGTACAATTAGGAGAAGGTAATATAGTTAATGGAAATGAGGCTAGTAGATAATGTTTAATTTAGATTGGTTTGATACATGGATTTACCATATTATAGGTTGGCCCTTTTTAGTACTAGTACTTTGTATAGCAGTATGGCTTAGAGTTAACTGGAAAATAGCACTAGTATTACTTCCTTTAAGTTTTGGTGCTTTAGGACTTTTAACTGTAGATATTGAAAAAGTGTTTGGAAGAGCATATCCGTCGCTACCTGAGGGAGAATGGCGATATTTATGGCATGGAGAAACTGCCAATTCTATTGAACTTTTAGTACTTGACAAAGAGGGTACAAGGTTGTATACTATAACACTAAATGAAGAAAACAGAGAACAATTAAACTCGATGGGCGAAAAACAGAAAGTAACAGGTGTACAACAAATGGGCGAATTTAAGTCTAATAAAGGTAGAAGTACAGATAAGACTAAACTTGAATATTATGATTTTCCTCATCAAGAATATCAAAAGAAATAAGGGCAATGACAGATACAGATAATGCAACGATAGTAAAGCCAGTAACTAAAGTGGAATTAAAAGAACCAAATTTATGGAAAGTCATTATGTTAAATGATGACATTACAACAATGGAATTTGTTATTCAATGTCTTGTTGACTTCTTTGAATATGATGAAGAAGGTGCAAAAAAGATTGTTGTTGATATTCATGAGAATGGAAGTTGCGTAGTAGCAACTATGCCATATGAGATGGCAGAGCAAAAAGGAATTGAAGTTACACTGGCGGCTAGAAACGACGGCTATCCGTTAGAAGTTAGGATCGAAGAAGACAAATAGGGGCAATATGTCAACACACGCAATGATTGACCTAGAAACACTAGGCACTCAACCCGATTGTGTAGTACTTACACTAGGCGGTATAAAATTTAATCCATATAATAAAGAAGAACCTGCAAAAGGTTTGTACTTACGTCTTAATGTAGACGAACAAACAAGTATGAATCGAAGTGTAGACAATGGAACCGTAGAATGGTGGGGTAAACAATCTAAAGCAGTACAAGATGAAGCATTGGGAGAAGAAGGAAGAACTAATGTTTCTGATTCTTTAGCACAACTTAATAAATGGCTTATTGGGTGCGATGAGATATGGTGTCAAGGACCTGCATTTGATATGGTCATATTAGAAAATTTATATAGGCAAATGAAACAACCTTTGCCTTGGAACTTTTGGCAAGTTAGAGATAGTAGAACATTATTTTCGATGATGCCATCTGATCCTAGAAAAGCAATAAGAACGGATGCTCATAATGCCTTAGCAGATTGCTATTATCAAGCAAAATGCGTTCAGCAATCATATGAACATTTTAAGGTAACTAAATGAATGTACTACTTACAGGACACAAAGGTTTTATAGGAACTCAATTATATAAAAGATTACAAGACTTAAAATTTAATGTTATTGGAATCGATTTACAAGACGGTAATGATTTACTTACTTGCGAATTACCTATAGAAGTAGACTTTGTAATACATTTAGCAGGTAAAAGCGGAGTAAGACAGAGTTTAAATGATCCTGCAGGTTATTGGACAAATAATATAGAAGCAAGTAAACGTTTATTTGAAAGATATAAAGGTAAAAGAATATTATATGCAAGTTCTAGTTCGCAATACGAACCACATTTAAATCCGTATGCGGCATCTAAACATTGTTTAGAATATTTGGCTTCTTGTTATCCTTTTACTTTAGGAATGAGACTACATACAGTTTATTCAGACATACCTAGGAAAGATATGTTTTTTGACAAGTTACAAAAAGGTACATTAGAATATGTTACAAATCATACTAGAGATTTTATACATATGGAAGATGTATTAGATGCAATACAATTATTAGTGTATAATCCAGAAATGATAGGAGTTATTGATATTGGTACTGGAAATAGTGTAAGAGTAAGAGACCTTGCACCAAATTTACCAGTTAAGATATATACTCCAAATGAAAGACACGACACACTAGCCGATATAACACAACTAAAGAAATTAGGGTTTACACCTAAACACTTATCACCAAGGATAGAGGTTATCAAATGAGACTGAAAGAAGAGTTAAAATTAAATTTTGAAGATGTACTATTGCAACCAAAACGTTCTACACTATCAAGTAGACGAGATGTACAAATGAGTAGAAAATTTGAATTTAGGAACTCTGGAAAAGTTATGGACTTCTGTCCTATATTTGCAAGTAATATGGATGGAGTTGGAACATTTAGTATGGCAAAAGTTTTACAACAACATAAAATGATGACAGTTATTACAAAGTCAACAACTCCGGAACAATGGAAAGCGGCGGCTGGCACAGGTTTAAGAATGCAAAGTGTGAGTGTATGTACAGGAACAAATATAATGTGGGATCCTGATGCACCTGACTATAAAATGATGAAGGAAGTTTTAACTATGTTTCCTGATGTTAAAATGATTACTGTAGATGTTGCCAATGCATATCACGAAAACTTTATAGACTTTATTAAAAAAATTAGAAATGAATACCCTGACAAAGTTATTGTAGCAGGTAATGTAGTTACACCTGAAATGGTAGAAGAACTTATTATAAATGGTGCTGATGTTGTTAAAATTGGTATTGGTCCAGGATCAGTATGCACTACAAGAACAATGACGGGTGTAGGAGTACCACAGTTTTCAGCAATTATGGAATGTGCCGACGCGGCGAACGGAGTCGATGGACATATTATGGCTGACGGCGGTTGTGTATATCCAGGTGATATTGCAAAAGCATTTGGCGGTGGAGCACATATGGTAATGATTGGTGGTATGTTAGCAGGACATGACGAATCAGAGCAACCAGTAGTAGATGGTAAAGTAGAATTTTATGGCATGAGCTCAGACCGTGCCAGAGAAAAGCATGGTAAACGTAAAGATGGGTATAGGGGAAATGAAGGAAGATTTATTTCTATGCCATATCGTGGACCAGTAGAAGCAACTGTACAAGATATTTTAGGTGGAGTTAGATCATCGGCAACATATATTGGTGCAAGACGTTTGAAAGATATGCCAAAGTGTGCAACGTTTGTAAGATGTAACTCAAACATTAATAGAATATACGAACAATTCACA
>Ga0209336_10000047_pt1 | contig 54246 bp, 53 predicted proteins | sample LinPmetageLP32_FD_184042 | JGI IMG/M metagenome (GOLD analysis project Ga0209336, IMG submission 184042) | Marine viral communities from the Pacific Ocean - LP-32 (SPAdes) (version 2) | ecosystem: Environmental > Aquatic > Marine > Oceanic | place: Pacific Ocean | collected 2009-08-23
ACCATATCTAGTTTTGAAACCAATTTTTGGTTGGAATGTGTTCTCACCAACCGCTCTCACCATTTGTAGTGGAACGTATGGGCAATAGAACATACCAGCGTCATAAGGTGATGATCCTTTGTAACCCACAACGTAGTATTGAGCCGCAGTATTGTTTGACGCATAAGGGTCAATATATACTTTGTATCTACCGTTAAGAGTACCAGCAAAAGTATTACCAGTATCGTCAACGTTTAGTGAGTTGTTAAGAGCAGGTGTGTAATCTAATACACCAGCCATTTGTAAAGCAGAAGCAACATCTGAAGAACAGATAATGATATTACCTTTTCCACGTCTTGTTTCTTGTGCGATTACGTTGGCGTCTCTCTCAACTTGGAACATTAAACCTTTGAATTTTTCTACTGACCATCTTCCGTTGGAATCAGTATCTAAATCAAAAGTACCTGCAGTTGTAGTATTTACACCTGCACCTTTTTTAGCTTTTTCATAAATTGTTCTTACTACTTCTCTGTTGATTTCCGCAAGGATCTCAGCAGATAAGATGTTAGCCAATTCAGTTTCAGCGTCTAAACCGTGGATTGCTTTTAAGTCTTGAGCAAGTTCCATTGTGTATTCTGCTTTTAACTGTCTAGTTTTAGCAGTAACAGTGGACTTTTCAATACTGAAAGCCATCTCAGCGAATGATGAACTTGCTTCAGCAGTTGCTGTTGCAATACCAGTACCAGCTGTTACACTAGTTGTAGTATCGTTCATTAAACCTGGGTTTAGGGCAGCTGTACTATGAGTACCAGTTCCAGAGAAATCTGAATCTGCTTCATTGAATAGCGCTTCTGTGCCTGAGTTTGAAGTAAATCTGCTCTTCATTGCGAAGATAAGACCAGTTGGACCAGTCATTGGTTGTACACCACAGATGTCGTATGCTATAAGGTTAGGCATAGCTCTTCTCACGAGTGAGATTAGGATTGGATCCCAATTTGCTACAGCGCTGTCACCAGTCACGTTTGCAATCTCACCCAAGAATGCTTTGTCTTCTCTAGCAGCTTTTTCTTGGTTTTCCAGGATAACAGCTGTTACGGCTTTCTTGTACGGGTTTTCTATTTTTGGTAAATCACCATGCTCAAGAACCGGAGACCATTTTTCCTGTAAGTTTTGTGAATTAAACATTATGTTTATCTCTCCTATTTCTTATTATTTGTTGTAGATATCTCTACTTTGTCCCCTACTGATTGCAGCCGTATAACGAGACATTGTATCCGTCATGTCCATTACTGTGTTACTATCATTAGAATTTTGTTGAACTGTATCAACATTTTCAGTTGATTCAGGTGCTTTCGCTTGTCCAAAATAGCTTTCTTTTATAGTAGCTAATTTTTTAGAGTATGCGTCAGCATTTTCGAAAGTTACGTCTTCTACTAAAGATTTAATCTTTTCTTTTTCTGTATCAGCTAATCCCTCTACAGCACTTTCAAAGATTTCGTCTTTTGTGTATCCTTCGATTGTCTTTTTGTCATCAATAGACTTCTCTGTCATTTCATTGATTTTAGCTTTCATTTCTTCAAGCTCTTTTTCTTTTGCTTCCAGAACGTCATATTTTTCATCTGGAACATCAATGTAATGATCTTCGAATAATTGTTTTAGTCCACCAATAAAGTCTTCAGCGATTTCTCCCTTAATACCTTTTTCGATTGCTAATTCATTATCTGCCATCCATTGCTCAACAACATAGTTCAGGTAGTTGTCAACTTTAGTAGTTAACTCTTCCTTAGTAGTTGCTTTTGCTTCGTCTAGTTCACTTGCGTATTCACCCTCTAATCTTTCGATTTCAGATTTTACTTTAGACTTAACAGCAGCTTCGAAGATTGTAGCAGCCTTTGTTTTAAACTCTTCGGATAAAGAACTATCTCCAGAAACCAAAGCGTTAACATCATCGCTTACATCAATAGATTTTACTCTTTGATCTACAGCTTCTTTGTTTACTTTTTTGCTTTCTTCTTTTTCGTCTTCATCTTCTTTGTCATCGCTGCCATTCATAGCAGCCATCATTTTTTTGTAAGAGGACATAATGTCAGATTTCTTCATCTTGTTCATGCTGTCATACATTGCCTGTATCATACCAGACTTTGTTTTTGGCATTTCCATGATTTCGTCTTCGTCTTTATCGTCTTCTTTCTCGTCTTCTTTTTCTGCGTCAGCGTCTTCTTTGACTTTCGCCATTGGTTCTGCTGCTGCGGCACCTTTAGTAGGAGCAGATGAGTCTTTTTTTACTTTGTCTTTAGCTTTATCTTGTCCAACTTTATCAGTTGGAGAAGTTACTGCTGGACCAAGATCCTCATAGTCGCCTGCCTTTTGCATTGGGTCTGATTTACCAGCCCCCGCTTTTGGAGCGTCTGCGCCCTTAGGAGCTTCAGAAACGATTTCTTGTTCGTTTTTGATTTCTGTAGCCATTTGTATTTACTCTCCTAATTTGATATCAAATTTTTGCGTATAACTATTTATTATTTTGTGAGTTTCTGTAAGAACCTATCAAAAGCTACTGCTTCTGCCATTGCCTTACGCTCTCTAGTTTCACGCTCAATTTGTTGTTTAATTTCGAAAACATCTTGTTCCTTAATGATTCCGTTGTCCCAAACCCATTCTTTACCTTCCATTACGCCATTGACGAATGCTTGAGGTGCGGATGGATCTGCAACGATATCGGCTGCAGTTGCCAAGTAAAAATCACTTTTTACATAGTTAGTACCGCCTTTATTCTCTAGAGAACCCATGCCTCTAGAAGAAACGCCTAGTTGTGCGCCTTCATCTATAAGAGATTTCACTATCTTACCATAAGGTGTATCAGTAATTTTTGCTTCGCCGATGTAATTACCTTTATTATCACCCTCTAGTTTAGTTATGATATGTGATACTCTTTCTAAATTAACAGTTGGTCCGTCAGGATGTCCTAACTCACCAAATGCTCTTTTGCGCTGTACAAATTCTTTATTGTACCTATTAACTTCTTTCTCTAATACTTCCTGTGGGTAAACACGACCATTTCTGTTCTTAATGTTTGCCTGCATGAAAATACCTTTGATTTTATGAGACCTTTTACCGTTATCATCGGCTTCAACGATATATTGTGCCTCGTTTATTTCTTCTCTAATAAGTTTCATGTTGCGTATTTCCCTTTATTCTATTTATCTAGTTTGACCAGAATTTTCATAACCCTTTGTTTTTGCTACTTCTAAGATAAAAGTACCTGTAGCAGCACTTGCGTTAGTGATAACTATATCACCAGTTACACTTGCACTTTCTGGATTTGTTATCATTGGTTGTTTACCATGAAAACCATACTCACCAGAACCGTGTACTGATATTGCGTGATCATTTGTACCTGCGTCAAATAAAAATGCTACATCACTTGTTGCTGCTGTTGTATTCCATTTAATACTTCTAATATCTAATGTTGGGTTAGACGAGTGACCTCTTAATGTTGAAGCGTCTATCACTTGTACTGCGTCATTTGTTGCGTTGTTGATTTCAAACATTACGACATGGCGTGTGCCACTATCTACCAATGTTCTTTTGTTTACTACTGCCATTTTTACTCTCCTTTATATGGTTAGACCTGTTTCTTTTTCGAAATAGGTTTCAATATCTTTTGGTTGTATTCTATGTTTCTTTGCTACTTGTTGTAGTATTCTAGGAAACATAGTTAAAACCTTTTGTGGTGTCTTCGCCATCATGCCGAAAACATCATCCACTGCCTTTTTGGCCTTAGGCGCCAATTTGCGATAATTAAGAGAACGTTTGTGTTCGTCCTTTTCTTTAATTGTCAATCTCAACTGGTTCAGCGTCAGCGCCATCATTTGCCTCTGGTTCTTTGTTCATGATAGTGCCCGCCAAGTCTTTTCTCTTTGCGTCTAACTCACCACCAACTTTGTCTGCTAATGCAGCCTTAATACTTTTTTCTGCTTCAATGTTATCGCCTGTGTCTAAAGCGTTTATCATTGCTTTTGTATCATCTATACTCATTATTCTCCTTCTTCACCTGGACCTTGATATAATCCAGCTTCTATTTCACTTGCTATTTTTTCTTGTTGTTCTATAACTTCAGCCTCTGACATTTTAAGTATTCGTTTCATCATATAATCTCTTGACAATACTGTACCTAACATACCAGATTCTTTAACGTTACGATATGTTTCCATACGATCTTTAAACATTTCACTTTCTTTAATTTCAGCAAAATATCCATCGTTAACATATTCATATTTAATTGTTTGACTTAATGTTGCGTCCCAATCCTCGATAGTTACTACACCTTTGAGAACTAGTTGTGTTTTAAGTAAGTCATGGAATAAAGTGTTAAATCTATTTCTTAATCTACTAATAAACTTTGTAAATTTAATCTCATCTCTACTTACCTCTGTTGAACGACCTAATTGTAAACCACCACCAGCTTCGCTGTCTAATCTACTATATGGTACATTCAATGATTGAAACAATTTCTTTTGAAAATACTTAATGTCATCTATCTCACCAAGATTTGATCCACCTGGTAAAGTAGTAATCTCTGTACCTCTACCACCTTCTCGTCTTGGTAGCCAGAAATCTTCTAACATAGACATATATTGTCTATCGTCTCGTACCTCACCTGTTGCGGCGTCATATACAAGTTTGTTTCTATATCTGTTCATTACATCTTTAAGGTATTGCTCTGCTTTTACTTTAGGCAAATTACCTACATCAATGTAAAAAATTCTTCTTTCAGGTGCTCTTGATATACGATAGATAACAACACTATCCTCAATCATTCGCAACTGATTAACTGGTTTAATTGCCTTATGTAAATAAGACAATATTAAATTCTTTTGTTGATCTACTAAACCACTAGGACAATATGCGATAGCGTCTTTAGTTATCTTTAGTCCTGTTGTTGCACTTGCGCCAGGTTGTACACCTTTTTCATTGTAAATAAAGAACTCATCAAATTCAACGCTTTGAGGTCTCTTTGGATCTTTTGGTGCAAACTCATTACCTGGTTTGTTTTTAGCTGCTCTTACTTTTTTGATTTTTCTAGGATCAATATATCGTAACTCTGTAAGACCTAACTGTGTGTTTTTTGGGTCTATTAATTTATGATATACAATACGACCATCAACATACCAACGTCTGAATATGTCATGACCTTTTTGTTCAAATTCTAAAAGACTTACTACGTTCTTAAATTCATCTGATATTCTTTTTTTAATAGATGTTGAGAACGGAACCTTATTTAAGTTTAGACGGACAACCTCTTGGTTATCATCTACAACCACGGCCTCATTAATAATATCTTCAATCGCCATATCACACTCTGGGTGCATAGCAATTTCTCTATATCGTCTAATTAAGTCCGATTCATTATTTACTTTTCCTTCGATATCAAGATAGGTTCCAAAGTGACCACCACCCATAATTGTTTGTGTACCGTCATCACTTGATGGTGCGGTAAACTGTTGACTATTGGGTTTAGCCTCTTTTCGTTTGATTTCGAAACCAAATATTTCTGCCACTACTTTTCTCCTTTATACTATATTATTTAGGGCGCCTCGAAAGACGCCCTATTTCAACTTTATGTTGTAGTGTTTGATTCCCAGTATTGGTATCTCCAAGTACATTCAAATGTTTCAAGTGTTGTTGCCTGTTCCATAGTTAGATCAACTTGACCTATTATAGTAGGGTACATACCTCTGAAAGTGTAAGACTTGATTGTATTACCGTTTCTATCTAAATGGTCGACAAATGCGTCCACTTGATAATCAGTAGGATTTACAAGTCCTTCATTATCTGAATGGTTGTTTATACCGTTTGACCATCTTTCAATAGCATTTCTGATTAAAAAATCAGTATCGTTAATGATAGTAGTAGTCCAAGTTTGGAATGTTCTATCACCTGCCATGTAAATAGGTCTGCCACGGAAGTTTACAGTTAATTCACCAATTTCACTTGATGGTAAGTTAGTAGCAGAGCATAAAAATGCCATACTTTCTGTTTCACCACCAACTGCTGCGTAACCAGGGAACGGAAGAGTTACTTTAAACTGATTGTTTCTAGCACCTCCGCCTTTTAATTTAGAAACAAAATCTGTTATATTAGCCATTTTTTATCTCCTATGCCCCAGCGACTTCACTAAACGATACACCACTTCTAGTAGCAATAAAGTTTAGTTTGATGAAGTTAATTGAACGATTTGGTTTGACAAAAATGTCAGCCACAAATTCGTTTCTATCAATTACTTCCGCTGTGTTGTTTGTTTCATCACAGACTACTGAGAAGTCTGTAATACCACGTCTGCCTTGTACGTCTCTAAGGAATGGCTCAATCAAGTTTCTAAATTGTGCTCTAGTGAACTCATCATTGAACTCAAAGAGTTGAAATTTAGCTGCTGTTGATACTGCTTTTTCCATAGTTATGAATAAACGTCTTACATTTATTCTATTAAACGCACTTGGTTTAGTTAATGCCGTTTTATCGCCAAATAACAATGTACCTTGACCAGGGAATGTCACAACAGGATTTACTCTTGCTTTATACAAGTCATCCCTTTGTGTCTGGTTAGGGTTAAATGCTAATTTTACAGCACCTCTGATTTGTCCTCTACTGAATCCAGCAGGTGAATACCAAGGGTCTGCAACGATATCTGTTCTTGCAGCTAATCCTGCGATATCACCGTTTAATGGTACATATCTGTATATGTCATTGTACTTGTCGTACATATACTTATAACCACTATCAATGACAGCGTAAGAAGAACTAGAAAGCGCATCAGCAAATGCTTTTACGTTTGCTGTTTGCGATATCGGATCTGATACATTTACTACATCTGCTCTCGCAGGTGAGATAAATGCTACAACATCTTTTCTACTTTCTGCAACATCAATTACTTTAGTTGCATGAGTGACGCCAGTTGCGTCTGTAGCAGGTCCATCTGAAGGTCCTGCAATTAAGAAGTTGATATCTACTGTTTCTGAGTCAGCAAACTTATCGTATGCTAATGCCATTTCGCCTAAAGTTGGAGCGTTGTCGTCTGTTCCACCGGAAAGACTTGCTTTAAACACAGTTAAACCCGCAGTTCCTTGATTATCAAAAGCTACTGCCGCCTTAGTGGTTGCATTTAACTTAGGTGATCCTGCATTTGCTAAAGTTGATTCATGATCCATCCAGTAAATGAACTCACTTGATCTGTAAAGTACATCTACATAATAGTTTGAATTACCTTGAGCGTCTTTTGCGTCAGAAGCTTGTGAAACACCTTCAAATGTTTCTAGAATTGAACCAGCAGTACCTGTGATACCGCCATCTTCATCTACAACAGCAATGTGTAATTCGTCATTCGAAGCACCTGCTGCAGTTGCGTCATCAGTAGTTGTTGGTGCGTTAGAAAAATTGAAATAATATTCCCAATGTCTTCTAACATGTGCGTTGTTTGCTACTGCATGTCTTAATCCGCCCGTTTCTGTTTTACCAGAAGCAGGATCAAATCTTGATATTGATAATACATGAGTTGCAATTGCTGTTACTTTGTAGTAACTACCTGATGGAGCAGCAGTGAAATTTCCACTGATATCTCCAAACTCTATTACGTCACCAACTTGTACACCTGTACCTGCGTCTACTGTTATGGTAGTGTCGCCAATTTCCGCTGTTGCGTCATTGACCAAATTACTACCGCCTAGTAAACTTTGATACGCTGTTGAGTTAGTACACATAGAGACTTTTAGGTTGTTACCCGCTGTTCCAGCTTCTCTTGCGATCCATGATCCTATGGATCCTGAACCGTCTGAATAGTTGTCTAAGTAATCAGTTGTATTTTTAATCTGTAATCCTGAACCGCCTGAGGCAGCATTCAGATTACCAGTTACAGCTCTGACCACTCGTAAAGCATTTCCGTACTGCAAAAAGTTGGTTGCGCTAAAAAAATATTCGAAAGTGTTAGCATCTGGTTTCCCAAAAACTCTAACATATTCGGATTCACTTGAAACCGTAGTGATTTCATCCATCGGCCCTTTCTCACTAACCACGCCTATTGCACCTATTGATGTAGATACAGCAGGGATTACGTTAGTAAGGTCCTTTTCCGTAACAAGAACGCCTGGTGATACTAAAAAAGCCATCTTGTTTTCTCCTTTGAGTGTTTAAATTTTAATATTAAAATCTTACTGAAACTATTTATAAAATACAAGATTTAGTAACCTCGTTTGACTTTTACTGGCGACCAAGTGGTGCCATATGGGTCTTTATATGTTTCGGGTTCATCTAATCCATCATTTATGAATCCAAAAGGTGCCATGTCTTGATCTAACATATCTTGTTGTTCATCTACAAGTCTAGCACGAATATCTTGATCTGTTAATTCTTTAAAATATGTCTGATTAGATAACCATGCAAACATAACTAAACAAGTGACCAAATCATCGCTAGATCCTTCCTCTGCTTCATACTTATCTTTTCCTTTTAAAATGTAAGTTGATAATTCTGCAATGATATCAAAATCTTGTACAATCATTTTATCATGTTCAAGTAATGCTTTTAAATTAGAACATCCTATTTTCTTTGTTGCCTTTGTTGTTCGTAAACCTAATTGTGATTGTTTACCACTAAAACCTGTTCCTGCAATTTGTCCTGAACGACCTCTTTGATTGACCATAATAAGATTATCATACTCTAAATCGTATTGCATTGTATCTGCTACTTGACCACCAATATCATTTACTTCAATTAACACCTCTGCTGTATTATAACTTGTTGCAATCTTATGAATAATTTGTGGAAAAACTAATGGTTTGATTTCATTGTTTTTATATTTTGCTACAATTTTATATGGTATACTTGTTGCGTCTGTTACAACGAAAGCGCTGTAATCATTTATTGTTCCTCTTGCAACATCAACTGTCATAACATACCTGTGATCTTTTTTTGGCATTTCATAAACATCTAAACCTGCGTTAGATTGTTGAGGTATAATATGAGACATTGTTCTTAGTTTTGCACTATTGATAAGTGTGTCAACACTACCTAAAAACTCACATTCAAACTCTGTTCTAAATTGTTGTTCACTTGTATTCTTTATTGTTTCATCTTTCCATTTCTCATCACGACCAGGTACCTCTGACCAATGCACCTCAATAGGTTTATAACTATTGCGTTCATGTATTGCGTCATTCCACATTTTATAAAACATATTCATACCATGTGGTGTAGATACAATCATAACTTTAGATGATGTACCAGAAGATATTGTAGGATATACTGAACTAAAAAATTGTTCTGCAATATTGTTTGGTACGTAAGCAAACTCATCCAAAAATATTACATTATAAGAACCACCACGAACAGCACTTGATGATGTTGCAGCTGCAAGTATTCTACTACCGTTTTCTAATTCTAAACTACCTTTGTTCCAATTTATTATACCTTGTTGTAACCACTTAGGCAAATTTTCATATGCAAGTTGTAGTCGACCTAATAAGTCTCTAGCAATTGCAGCTTTGTTTGCAAGTATAGCTATGTTTACATTAGGATTAAATATGGCGTAGTGTAATAGGTATGCAATAATTGTTGTTGACTTACCTGTTTGTCTTGGTAACTTACATATACTAAAACGATTGTTATGAAATGTGTCTACCATTTCTTTTTGAAAGTTATATAACTTAAATGGTTGTAGTCCATGATCAAGCGTTACTATTTGAATATAGTTAGCAATAAAGTAAATAGGGTTTTCTTGACAACGCAAAAATTCCTCTACTTGCTTTTTGGTAAATCTTACTTTTTGATTTGCCGCTTTTAAATTGGGGTTACCTAGATATGTCTTTTCCATTTTTCTTTATCAATTTTTGTAATTCTGCCGTTGACCCAACAAATAAATTATTCTCTACTTTATTAGGTGCCTTTACAACCTCATCATTTACTTTTTTCATTTTCATTTGTAACTCTAAAAGTTTTTCAGTTACTTCACCTACATTCTTAATTAGCGTTCCTGCTACTTCATATGCTCGTGGGTGGTCTGTGTCTTTTGCCAATTGTACAATACCCTCTATGGCGTCTTGTCCTCTTTCAACAAGACTATAAAGATTTTCTCGACTATACTTGTAGTCGCTATCTATATCCTCTTTTTCTTTAGGACGTGGTATAACTGGTTTATTCTCAACAGGTACGACATCTTTTTTTGTAATGTCTAGTATCTCGTTGAGTTTATCCTCAACCCTTTTCATTAACTATCTACGTCTGTGCCAGTTGCAGGATCGTATTCTTTAGTATCCTGAAAGAAAGAACGTTCTTCATTAAACCCAAAGTTATCGTCAGCGTCTGCTGATGTTGGATTAGGTTGTACAACATATCTTTGCTCTCTTTTTGCAACAGCAGTATTTGTATCAGAGTATTGATCAACTTGAACTCTCTTAATAACTTTATTACTTGTTACTGGACCATATAGATACATTTTTGCTGTAAAGCTTAAAGTGTACATAATAACTCGTCTTTCAGTAAATGTGCCATCATAACTATCTTCATATGATACATCACCTAAAACAATAGGCACGTCTCTTACTACTTCTAATTGGGGCATAACATTTAACGTTATAGTATAGTCTGGTTGAAACATTGGTAGTATTTGTTCTACTACTTGTAATGCGTCTTCACTATTTTTTGCCATAGCAAATAAATTAAAACCAACATTATAAGGAACAGGCATATAAGAATTTTGTAATGACTTACTATCTGCACCTTTTACTTTTTTAAATTTTTGTATTCTATTTAATTTTCTTCCTGGGTCATATGATAAGGTTGTCATTTCAAAACCAATACGAGGTAATGTTAATGCTGTTGTTGTTGTAGTTTCTGCTGTTCTAGCAGAATCCTGATCTATACGAGTTAAGAATTTTTGTTTTGGTCCATAGGCCAAAGGTACTTTCATTTTTTGTATTGTTTTACCTGAACTGTTTTTACGATAAACGTAAATGTCATTGAATAAAGTACCAAATGCAACAACGGTCTTTCTAATCAATTCATGGTATTGTGCGTCTTTAAACATTATATCTCCTAATTACTTGGATCGCCAAATGGATTTTTTTCTGTGAAATCAAAGATGTCGTTGTCTGGGTCGAAATCATCAAGTCCTGCAGCTGCGTCAAAAGCAGAATTATCTCCACCAATTGGATCCGTTGCCATATTTTCTGTTGCGGCGTCTTCTAATAATATATATTCGATATAATTTGGATCATCTTCGTATATAATATTATCGCCATCTGTTTCATCTACTAAGTATTCACCTGCTTCAGTTAATACTGCTTCTACATCACCAGTTATGCTTTCTGAAACTAAAGCACCAGATGAAGTGGTACCTATCTCTAATGATATTTGGTTTTCTAATACATCCATTGAGACTGAATCCAAACGACTATCAATATCACCGACACCTGTTTCAACGCTTTCTGAAGCGTATTCCCACATAGAACATTTAAGTTTAAATATAGGAAGATCGTTAATTTGATACATTGGATCTTCGTCTTCAACAAAATCAATTTGGAAAAACTTTTTAAATCTTTCCAACCATACAATATCACCTTCTCTTGGTCTATTGATTGAAAGAGTGTTTGATGTATTGTCAACCAATACTTCAAATGTACGTCTTGCAACAACCAAAGTTAATTCGTCTCTTACCTCTAAACCAAACTTACCAACAAGATCACCTTGACCAGCAAAGCCATTTACATCTTCTACATACATTTCAATAGAGTATGCGTCTGTAAATTTATCTGTGGTATTTCCTAATATACTATCTTTAGTTATTTCTTCTCTTGGTAAATAATAGGTATCTTGCCCATAGATTTTTAATTGTTCTATGATTAAATCTTCGTAAAGATTTTTTTCTGCGTGAGTTCCATGGCTGAAATAAGTATTTCTCATGGCCTACCCTATCATATAGTGTGGAGGTAATTCGTATGCTAATTGTATCTGTTCTTCAAGTCTATTAATTTCTTCTTGAGCTTGTGTGTAAATTTGTTCGCCGTTCATTTGAACACCACCTAACATAGCTACACCTTGAAACTTAGAAAGATTTTGACCCCATTGTTTTTTAACTAATTGTATAAGATATTTTTTTAAAAAGATATCATCAAATACATCGCTGTAATTTGAACCATCTAATTTACGATAACATTCTATAAGCATAAAGTCACCGGCGTCAACATCATTTTTCCAATCCATGTCAACATACAATCTATTAGTGTGTGCATTAAATCTAACAGGTCTTTCACCAGTAAGAATATGATCTAATAAATCTAAATGTCTTAGTGTCATATCGTAATGAATAATACTTGTAGATGAAAAATCATATAAATCGTTTAATCTTAATTGATATCGTACATCAAACAAGTTTAATGCAGCTTTATCTGTGAAAGGAAATACTTGAACTACGGACATAACATTAGAAGGCATGGGTATATAATTTTTACCTTCTTTAAAAATTGCTGTAACTGAGGAATCTCTTACATCTGTAACAGTAGGTAAAGTTTCATTACTTCTTGCTCTTACAATATCGTCTGCTGTGACTTGATATTTAAGATACATTCTTTCAACACCATCGTAATGATATTGAGCAAAGTATTGTAATGCTTCGTCTATTCTATCCTCTACTTGATCGTCTTCTACATTTATCTCAACAACAGGTTTGCCTAATGCTCTTAGACAATATTGTTTGAGTGTTTCTCTTGTAGTTATTGGGTTATTTTGTGCCATGTTATAGTCCTTATTAGACTATTTATATTAACCTAGCGCTATGGCTTGTGCAATAGCAAATGCTGGTGTTGTTTTTGTGTCTAATTGTGTTTGAATATTCTCTGATACACCGTCAAGATGACCTATTTCAGTTGACGTAACCACACTTACAGATACATCACCACTACCATCAGATACTAATGCTCTGCCGTTAGTTAAGTTTGCCATCTTACTAAATGCAATTGCAGCACCAGATTTAATGTCTGCATTTACGATATTTGTAATTGTATTGTTATCGCTATCAATACTTTTATTTGTTAATGTATCAGTTGTTGCTTTACCTACTAAAGTATCAGTTGCGTTAGGTAGTGATACTGTTCTATCAGCAGTTGGATCAACGGTTGTTAAAGTTGTTTCAAAACTATCGTTTGTTGCACCCTCAAAAATCATTACAGCGTCTTCGAGTAAAGTTAATGATGTGCCAACAGTTCCTGTATTAATAACAGGACTTGTAAGAGTTTTATTTGTTAATGTGTTAGAACCTGCTAGGGTTGCAAAACTATCACTTTGTAATGCACTATTAAATTCTGATACTGAACCTGTTAGTGTATTTGTTTGTAAATCAATACTTTTGTTTGTTAATGTGTCTGTTGTTGCTTTACCTACTAGTGTGTCAGTTGCATTTGGTATTGTTACAGTACGATCAGCAGTTGGATCTGTAATTGCAAGAGTTGTTTCAAAACTGTTTGCTGTACTACCTTCAAATACAATGTTTTGTGAGAAGATACCTGCTGATGTAACCTCTGCTAAGTTACCTGTTGTAATAACTGTACCAGATACGTTAGGTAAAGTAATTGTTCTATCTGCCGTTGGGTCTGTTACAGCAATTGTAGTTTCAAAACTATCTGCTGTACTACCTTCAAATACAATAGTTGGACTATTGATTGTGGGTGAATTAATTGTAGGACTTGTTAAAGTCTTATTTGTTAATGTATCTGTTGTTGCCTTACCTACTAGTGTGTCTGTTGCATTAGGAAACGTAATTGTTCTATCTGCTGTAGGATCTGTTACTGCTAATGTTGTTTCAAAACTATCTGCTGTTGAACCTTCAAATATAATAGTAGGAGTTACTAATGTTTTGTTTGTAACAGTTGCTGTTGAAGTTGTTGATAATAAAACACCATCATCACCAGATGGTAATGTAAGAGTATTATCTGCTGCTTGAGCGTGTGGTGCGCCTATGAGTGTTTGTGCATGTGCATTTGAACTCTCACAATAAAATAAAATTTTTGAAGCAGTACCACCATTTTTTAAATCAATAACACCAGTATCAATACTAACGTTACCATCAATTACAACCTTACCTGTACCATGTGGCGTTAATGCAATGTTTCTATTTGAAGCAGTAGTAACAATAGCACTTGTCTCTACATCTAAGTTACCACCTAAACTTGGAGAACTATCGTCTGCAACATTTGATAAACCTGCACCTGCAGCTGAACTTACTGAGGTAAATGAAAGATTACCTGAACCGTCTGTAATTAAAACTTGATTTGCGTCACCGTCAGTATTAGGTAAAACAAAACTTATATTGCCTGCTATTTGAGGCGACACTATTGAAATTGAATGTGAACCATCAGATGGATCGTATAATTTTATACCTGCACTTGATATTGTTCCTTTTGTAATAGTTAAATTGCCTGAAGATGAACTATTGAATGAACCTGTACCAAACGTAAATTCGTCAGCACTTTCATCAAAGCCCATAAAGATATTTGCACTACTACCTCTTTCACCCACTATACCTATATCGCCAGAAGGCGTACCACTTGTACCAGTTGCTAATTCAATTATTTTATCTGTAATAGTTGTATTAGTTGAAGATACGGATGTTGTTGTACCACTAACAGTAAGATTTCCTGATACTGTTAGATTACCAGCAATTGTTGGATTATCTACAATACCTATTGTTACTGTACCTGAACTTTCTGCTACAGTTGTTTCATTTGAAACAGCAGAAAAAGTTACTGTACCACCTAAAGAAACAGCACTTGTATTAGAACCATCTGAAACTGTGATTGAAGAATTACTTAATTTTGCATTACCTATGCTACCTGCAAGTTTAGAAGCAGCAATTGAACCTCCTAACATTGTATTTGTAACTGAACCTGTATCACCAGTCGTAACAACTGTACCTGTAACATTTGGTACTGTAATTGTTCTATCTGCTGTTGGATCTGTTACTGATATTGTGGTTTCAAAACTGTTTGCTGTGCTACCTTCAAATATTAAACTGCCTGACGTAATAGACGGCGTTGTCATTTGAGGTGTCGTGATAGTAGGGTTTGTTAATGTCTTATTTGTAAGTGTTTTAGATGTAGCAGAAAATAACGTATCTAATTGAGATAATAAAACTCTACCTTCCGTACCATCATCTGACAATAAAAGTTTATCACCTACGGCTAATGTTGCACTTTCTAAATTCGTTGCACCGTCAATATTAACAATTGCTTCTACACTACCAAACTCTAACGCACTAGCGCCTGAGTTTACTTTTAGTACCTGACCTGCACTACCTATTGATAATGCCGCACCAATACCACCATGTGCCAAAGGTATTGTATCACCAGATTGAAATTCTGCAAGACCTGTTGCTACGTTACTATCGTTAAAGACGGCTCTTATTGGTTTTTTATCTGCCATATGCTATATTTAGAATTGAAAAAGCGTAGGGTCAGCGTCTGCCAACGCACTACCATTTGCCAATGTAAAACTCTTTGTTCCTGTAAAAACAAACTTATCATCAATAACCGCATTGAACTCAAAGTCTGTATTCTTTGTTGATAATCCACCTGACGCACTAAAGAAAGGTATAACTCTTGATACTTGACCAGCATTACCTGTTGAACCAGTTGATATAACAGCAAGTTGATTGTCTCCAGATTTAGAACCTGCTGGTAATTCTACACCTGCTGCTGATACGGCGACTGTGCCAGTACCATCTGAACTAATTGTAGCACCACCAAGGTTAATTGTTTGGCCTGCTAAGAAAATATCTTTAAATCTTTTAGAGGCAGTACCTAAACTCCTAGTACCATTGCCATCAGGTATAATATCTTGATCAACGGCTGATAAGTCACTTGCGACTTCACCAAAATCAAATTTATTAGTTGATGAATTAAATTTTAATGCAAAACCATTTTGTTTTGAACTAATATCTACATCATCTAAATCTTTTAATGCACCAGCACCACCTCCACTACTATGTGATTGTGATACTTTAATTAATTGTTTTGTTAAATTGTCTAATCGTTTTTCTAAACCCTCTACTGATGGTGGCACTCTTTTTGGTTTTTGTGCCTTTTCTATTTTATCTAATTCTTTTGTAGTTAATTCTATTATGGGCGAAATTGTTTTTGGCGCTTCTGTCGTTTCGGGTTGCCTGTGTTCCACGGTGTCCACAGATTTGGATTTTCTTTTTGCTCTTTTCTTTTGGGGCTTTTCTTGACCTGGCGTAATTTCTTTGGTGTGGTCTGTGTAGTCTTTTGTTCCAATGGCATAACTTTCTTCCTTTTTTGTTTCGTCAGCAAGTTGTGATAATTGTTGTAGAAGACCTATTTTTTCCTCTGTTGTAACAACCTCTTTTTCAGCCTCAATTACTTCTTCTTTAATTTTTTGTGTTTCTTTTGCAACCTCTGACAACTCTGCCATCATTGAAGCAAAGGAAACATCTTTATTGAGCTCTTCTACTTTTTTCTGTTTTTTCTTTTTTTCTTCAGCTTTTGCCTTAGATAGTTCACTTAGTAGTGAACCTAAATCAGATGAAACATCAACATTATTTTTTGCCATAAATTATCTAGTAACGTTTGGTCTTACCGTCACGGTTCCTTGTATTGGTCTAGTTACTGTGCTATCAGAAGCAGTTATTTCAACATCATATACATATCTTCCTTCTTCTAATGCAGCCGTTTGTGTTGGTGTTAAACTTAAAGTAAGTTTGCCACTAGATGTTGTTGAATTTATTGCTGTAGTAAAAGATGTTGATGATGAAGAAGAATAAGATTTGCGAATTTGTGCAGCTACAGAATAACCTGCTAAATCAACAATGCTATCATTTTGATATACTGTTATTTCTGTACTAAAAGACGCCCCTTGATCCATTGTCAAATTTGCAATGGCAGCAACATTAGGCGCCGTTGTAATCGTTGTTGTTGGCATACTAAATCTCCTGTTGTACTATTTATGTAAATTTAATATCAAAACTTATCATAACCCTAGGATCCTTAGATTTACTAGGTTCTACAAAATGATCTAGATATGGTGGCCATAACATTAAGTCACTTTCTACTGGTAATCGCCAATGCCACTCTCCTTTATGAATTTTAGCAGTAGACCAATAATGATTAATTGCTGCGTGTCTAGGGTCTCTAAATGCAATTCTACCTGAGTTTTCAGGAATTTGTAAATAGTACGCACCTGATAAATCGTAGTGTGTACCATGACAATGTAACACATTGTAAGAATGTTCAAAATTAATTGCTGCCCACATTTGTGTTATGTTCATTCCTGTAATGTCAGGAAATATAGTTTTACATATATTAAATATTTGTTGACCTAACTCATTCATTGCTGGTTCTTTATGTAAATCAGTACGACTTTGCCAACCTCCTTGACGATTTGATTTTTGAAGACTATCTGGGTTCTTATCATACTCACTTCGAATAAAAGATAACAAGTCTTCGTTAAGAGATACCTTTCTTTCTTGTTGAGTATTTACACCTATATTTGACATCCACAGAGGGGTAGGATATAAATCTACTCTTTCTATTGTTGTGGAACCTTTTGGATCAAGGGACATATACTACCAATCCGTTATGTTTGTTTTTTAATTCTATTTGACAAGATAAACGACTTGCTTGTTCATCAAAGTTTTCTTCATACTCTAATAACGAAAGTTCAGGAGTGTTATCGCTTGCAGGTCCAGTTACTTGACGCCATTCCTTAGGCACATGAACATGACAAGTTGCACACGAACAAGACCCACCACAATCACCTTCAATACCACTAACATATTTGTTCTTAGAATAGAAGCGTGTTGCTTCCATAAGAGTGGTATTTTCAGGTACTTGTATTGTTTCTTTTTCTCCTGTATCTTTTTGTATTAAAGTTACTTCAATCAATTATCTTACTCCGTCTTGATTTAATGCCATTTCTAATTCTATTCGGTCATCAAAATTTACACTTACTGATACTCTTTCTGTATCTGCTTGAAAAGGATAAACCATGTGAGATAATTGAGCAGGAAAAAAGAATATTTGTTTTTCTTTTGGTGTTCTAATCCAACCACCACTTGAAAACGACATACCTGAATTACCAAAACTAAATTCAATACGACCTGCTGATGGTGTATTACTTCTTTTTGTATGATCTGCCTTTTCATTTTCTTCTTCTATTTCTTTAGGTACTCTTAAATAAGTAACACATGATATTTTACCTGTATGATTGTGTGCAGGATTCCATTCATTTGATTTCATAAAATTAACCCATACTGGTTTTTGCATTATTATTTCATTTGGTTGTCTTACAAATCTTTTTTTAATTTTGTTTGCTTGATGAGCAGCATTAGTATAGTGTGCTGCTAAAAAACAAAATTCGTCTTCAATCATTTTTGCTTCTTCTTTAGTAAATGCTTTATCATAAGAATATTCTTCACTTAAACAACCTGCTAATCTACCCCTATAATCATTTGTCTCTGTGTTAATATCTGAATTAGGATGTGTGCCGTCTCTTAATTGATCTGCTCTGTTTAATAATGTACTATGCAATTCATCACTTATAGTTGTTTCCATAATTACAGGACCAAAAGGAACAGTCCAATCTATTTGTCTACCTTCTATACTCATACCCACTGCTCTTTCTCATCAGCGTGTTTACCACCTTCTTGAAATTCACCATGATGTTTTGCTTCTGCTATTTTTAATTTATTCATTGCGTCCATGTTTTTTGATGTGTGAGGATAACCAAGACCTGGTCGACAATCAAACTTTGCGTCTTTGAAAGGACCATTTCTATCACAATAATGAAAGAACACTTGTGATTGCATAAGACCTTTAAATTCTTCACGCCAATGATCTACTTCACAACCACGATAAATTATTGCGTCACCTGGTTGCATATCGTAACCTTTATCTTCTTTAGGATTACCACCATATCGTTGACCGTTAGCAGTATTATTAACCCATAGTTGCCAGTTATAATCTGTTTTCTTAAATGCGTCTAGATTACTATAATCATAACCCAAACATATTGTAGCAGATATTTCACAAGCAGGTCTGTCAGTATGATGTTTTAATATATCACCTTGTTTATATACTCTATAAAAAGTATATGTAGGCCATAACTCTACACCTGTTAATTCTTCCATCTTTGGCCATGTGTGTTCAAAAATAGATTCCATTAAGTGATCACCATGTATTGAATGTGTATGTGGTATTTGACCTGTTGCACTTTCTGGTGAATGATTATGTCTTGCCTGATGTAGTGTGTATGTTGTAGCAAGTTTTGCTAATTCAGGACTAATAAAATTTTTTACTAAAAGATATCTATCCTTTTCAAATTGTTCCATTGTTTCTTTACTCATTTTAGTTCTCCTTATTAATAAAAATTTGGATCATTAGTTTTTGGATCTTCTTTATCATATCCTAACCAACCAGTAATAATTAATTTTTCCTCTGTACTACTTATTAGACCTCTATGTGCGTAAGGATAATTGACAGGCCATATCAAAGTCAATCCTTTCTTACAAGGTGCTTTCCAATTTAAATATGTAAACTCTGTACCACCATTCTTTGTATCTGTTAAGTAAGTCATGAACGCCATTATTCTATGACTTTCATTGTATGACATAATTTCGCAATGTTCTTTATGATATCCTCCACCAGGTTTATAGTATTGTATATTAACACCATCACATGTACCCCAAGGATGATGTCTAGCCAATATAGGAAACTTGCGAACATAATTATCTATTATATCGTGTAATTCGAGGTGCCATATTTTTAAGTTTGTTATTTCTTTAACAGGCATTCCTAAGTCTAAAGAATCCTTAACCGTTTTATCAATCTTTCCATAAGGACCCATTCTTCCTTGCGTAATTCTATGTTGTTCTTTCTTGTACATATTAAGACAATTTTCTACAGCACGATCAGAAACATATTCTGCATGTATACCAAAAGGTGTTTCCATTATTTAAAAGGTCTTCCTAAACTCCATATAACTAAAGAGTATCTTGTGCCAGAGGTTACTGGTGTAACTTGGTGATGAAGAAATGATGGAAAAAGAATCATTGATCCTTGATCTCTTATCTCTTTGCATGTTTTAAATCTTCCTCTACCTGCATGAGGACCAAAATCAAATTTAAGATTACCACCTTTGTATTGATCAGGTGTTGTTAAATTTAATGTCATACTTAATTTTCTTATCTTAGCCCAATAAAATCTATTATCTGTAAAACCAGTTGCCGGCACATCATTATTCCACAAGTCTTTCTTTTTTCTTACAGGACAATCTTGATCTGTTATTTCTACTTTAGGAAATGAATTACCAAACTCATCTTTTTCCATAATAAAATCTGTTCCTTTTTCGTTAGGAATTAATTTACAAATTTTCCACTTACCATCTTTACCTTTTAATGTTGGTTTATACATACTAGGCCAATCTGAACTACCGTCAGCATGCCAACCATAAAATTGTCCTGGTTCATATTTTGTAAACTGACAAGCCTCACTAAAATTCCACTCATAGTTCCAACCTGCTTTTTGATTTGCCTCATGAATAAAAGGATGTATCATATCATATAACCATTTATCACTTAACCAAGCAATTGAACTATCTCTTACATATCCGTCACTTTCTTTGATACCTAACTTTTTTTGTTTTTGTTTTGTCATATTGGCAGTAGCAACATTACCTGTTTTTTCACCTGCCATAGTAACTCCACCTTTTTCTTTACCATCAGCAGTTTGTGCCTTGATTGCGTCCTCACCATATGCACTTGATTTTTTTGTTAATTCAGTCATACCTGCTTCTAAAATTTTAGTACATTGTTTAGGTGTCAACGCACTTTTAAAAAAATAATAATTATTTACTAGTTGCATGATGTGGACACTCTCCTTTCTTAATCTCGTCTTTTCTATGTTTAGCGTAACCATTACCCCACTTTGTTCTTACATGGTAGTAACTTGTATTTCTTGCTTGTCTTAATTCTGTTGTTTCATTTGTTACATTTAAATCAAAACTTTCTCTACGAATAGGAATGTATTGTGCTAGAGGAGTACCTCTTTGTAATTCAAAAACACCTTTTTTATGAAACATCATTTGTTGATTTATTTCATGGTGTATATCTGTCCATATAACAGCACTCGCTACTGTAAACACAGGATTAAAATGCCACATCATAGGTAATTGTAATAAAGAAACACCCTTAGGTGTTCTTACACGCCAAGGACAATTAGGTTTCATTACTACTGTTGGTTTGGCATGTTTAGGAAGAAAATCTGCTAATTGTGTTGGTCCATGATTATCAAAACTAAATTCTGCAGCAGGTGAGTTCCATTTCCATGAACCATCATCAAATATTTCTACTTTTAAATCACACCATAAAGGTACAACAAAACCCATACTCATAAACTCTGGTATTGCAGGACATCTTTTTACAGTACCTTTGTTATGAAGATTATTAATTTTATTATCTTTTAATACTGTTTCGTTTTGCCATTGAGGTGTATTAGTCCACCATTTAGGCATAAAATTGTGAGATTCCTTTACAGGTTCAACACCAGGTATACCTTCTATATCAGACCAAATATCAATTACGTCTTCTTTTTTAGGACCAAACTTAAATAGTTTCTTTAACATTAAACGATACCGCTATTCTTTCATCATCTGAAAAACTTTCACCAACGCCATGTCTAGTTGCGCCATCAAAGATAACTAACATTCCATCTGTGGGTGTAATTTTTTGTTTTAGTTGTGGAAAAAGTAAATCGCCACTATTTTTAGGTGCTTTAATATAATACACACCTGACCATAATGCTGGCCAATGATCATGTGTTATTGCATAATTGCCTTTATTGTAAATCATACCCCACATATCTGATATTCTAGGTTGTATTTCTCTACGATAATATTTTTTACTTAGAAATCTAGTTGCTGCAATTACATGTTCTTCAAACTTATCAAAACCAGGTTTGCCTGACATATTCCAATCAGTCATGTATGCTTTAACATTAGTTTTATGATCTTGTTTATCACCACTTTTTTTAATTTCTTCTACTAATTTATCCACCATATCAGGATCTACAATTGTTGTTGTAAAAACACTAGTAGGTTTTATTGTTTCAAAATTATGTTGTAATATTTCACTCATCTTTTAACTCCAAATCTTGTATTGTAACTGATCCTCCACTATTGTGACCTTTTCCTAATTTTTTAGGTTCTACACCAATTTTTCTTCCTTGCATAAAATTAAATGATATTGAATATCTCCATCCTTTACTATTAGTTTCTTCAAACTCTTTATTTAAATTAGGTTCTACTTCGTGCATTAACCAAGCAGGAAATATTATTAATCTACCTGGCACTGGTTCATAATAAACTTCTCTCCAAGTAAAATTTTCTCTAGTTTTAAAACGAGGTAAAATCATATGTGCTTCACCTCTAGGATCTGTAAACCAAATACGACCACTATCTTTAGGTGCTTGTATATAATAAACACCAGACCATAAACCACCTGGGTGTATATGATTTCTGTTATGTGAATATCTTTTGTTTATGTTTGCCCACATATTATCAGCATAAGGTTCAAAGTCAGGATCATATCCTTGATCATCAAACACTTTTTGCACTTTTTCAAATATCCATTTAGTAATATGGTTGTATTCATTTCTGTGGTGCATATCAACAGCACTATGCCAACCTAATGAGTTAGAACGAACAATACCTTCTTCATCTCTTTTTTCCCATTGATCTACATTTTTTTTAATTCTGTTATTTGTTTCTAGTGCCGTAGGATGATCAAAGAAATAGATCATTGTTGGATAAAAACTTTCTCTTATTAAAGTATCCTTTGGGGGAGTGCCTTGATTTTTTTTAGATGTATGTTGGTCCATGAATCCATCCTACTATAGCATGTCGTGTGCCAGTTTTAATTTTACTTACTCTGTGTGCTAAAAATGAAGGGAACATAATACAAGTGCCTTGTTGTCTAAACGCTTCTGTATTTGTTTTCGTTCCTAAAAATTCTAAATCACCACCTTCATAATCTTCAGGTTTAGATAGTTGAATTGTAAAACTTAATTTACGATTAGGTACATTTTTACCTACATCTATATGCCAATCATAATGACAACCTTTACCATATTCCATGATCATAGGTGCGTCATAATTCATAAAACCAGATACATCAAATTTATATCTTGCTTCATTTGCTTGTTGCATTAATTCAAGTATTCTTGTATGAGGCCAACCTTCTTCATTCATCATTAAACCTTGTTGTTTAACATTACGAAGTTTCTTATCTATCTCGCCCTCATTTACTTCACCTTGTATCCACAAGGGACTTTCGCAAGCTTCTATAACTGCTGTACATTGTTCAGGACTAAAAAAACTTGTGTGAACAATTGACGTAAATAAATCGTTTGTTTGTACGGATTCTTGTGTGACAGCCGCTGGTGGTTCATTTACTTTTTTGAACCCGGTGTCTTTTGATAGTTGCTCATCAGCAACTTTTATATTTTCTTCCATTATATCTCCTTCTACTGTTATACTCTCAACGAGCACATTTACATAGTGTTACTATATATGTTATTTTTTCTTCGTGGTTTTTTTCTTTATTGAAGAAACTTTATTTCTTCCTCCATAAACTCTTGGATCACTAAAAGTTATTCTATTGTATTTAATTCCGCCTCCAGTACCAGGAGGTGTTCTATCTAATGTTTGAAAACCTTTACCAAAGTTATTTGTTTCAGACATAATTAATTCCCACTTTTGTTTTGCTCTTTCTTTTTTTGCTTCTTCAGATTTTAATATCATATCCTCAGTAGGTTTATTTAATTTAAGAACATCAGGATTAAAATTTTTCTTACCTTTAAATGCTTGACCATGATTTGCAGCGTCTATCCATTGTCTTAATCTCATTGACTTATCTGGTTTATGTTCTTGGTGCCATTGACCTGTTATAGGACTTTGGTGCATAGCACCTTTACCCACAGGCTTCTTTGGTTTACGCCACCACCATTTTGAAATTAATAAACCACGACCTTTATCTAACATACGACCTAACCAATCTTTACCATGTGATTTAAAGTTTTGATAATCAGAAGCAATAGTTTTATTTAATTCCATATTTTGATGATGTTGTTTCCATCTAAACTCTCTCTGTTCTTGACTTTCTCTATATTTCATTTCAAACTCTAGTAACTTATCATAAGATATATCACCTTTAGCAAAAGCTTCTTTTTTATCTTTATATGCATTTAAATTGTGAACTTCCCATTCCCAATCTGTAGGCATTTTTGTTTTCCAATTTAGTGGAATATATTTTTTGAAATCAAATCCCATTTTTACTTTCCTTTATCTTCCGTTACGTTTTGAACAATTTTTGGATCCATTACCGCTGCCATATTAAAATGTACAAATCTAAATTTTTCGTTATTCAGACCAGCAAAATGTGAATATGCATGTGGCATATAAGAATTAAAAAATATAAAATCTCCTGGTCTAACAGGATAATGTATTTGAGTAGAGGCATGAGTAATTTTTTTTGGATCTTTAGAATCCAAATCTGTCATTATCTTACCTGGTCGTGGATCATGAAATGAAGGTTTAGATGTTTTTTCACTACATTGTAAAAAGTAAAAACCACTCATGTGATTATTACCGTGAATGTGTATATCATGAAAACCACCTTCTTCAGGAAATTCTTGTACCCAACACTCTTGTAATAAAGGCATTTTACCTTCTAATTTATATCCTTGCCACGATAAAACATTCCACATTTGTTGCATAACAAATTCAACAAAAGGTTTAAAAGGTTTTTCTTTCCAAAGATTATGACTATGATATGAATTAGGTAACTGATCTATCGTACCATCTTTAAGTTTTTTTTGATTTTCTTTTTTTAATCTATCTATAATAGGATCAACATGTTTATCTAAAGACAACCATTGTGTGTCGTTTCCTCTGTATATAGAACACGGAAATAAATCGTGTCTGTTTAATTCTAAAGGTACTGTATTCATTATAACTCCTTCTACTGTTACACTCTCAATGAGTATATTTACATAGTGTACTATATATAAAACTTTTTAAGCCCAACTTAATGAGACGCCATGTATTTTACTTTGATTGTTTGCTAATGCCAGTTTCCATCTCATTGATGTACCACTAGGTTGACCTGAAATAGTTGCAACACCTGATAATATTCTTTGTCCACTAGAACCTGTAACATAACCTTCGTCTGTTAAAGTAATATTTGTGAAGTTTGATCCACCATTTCTAGATACACTGGCTATGATATCTGTATTTAACGTTACACTATTTTCCTGAAATACAACTATTCTAGATGTACTAGGAGCAGAACTTGCTGTAAATGCGTTAGATACAATTGTTGTTGAAGACGTATTTTGAGTTGTTGCTGTACCTGTAATCAATACAAATCCATCTTCGGCTGGTACGGCAGGACCATTAGGTGAACTTGCTGTTTCATTTGTGCCTGCAACATAACCGGGTTGTGTTGTACCGCCACCTGCTACATTTGCTCCTGCTTCTGTTGAACCTGAAGTAATTTGTGGATGTGCATGATAAGATGAACCTCCGCCACCACCTGCGTCAACAATAGTAACTGGTGAACCTGTGCCACCAAATCCGCCACCGCCTCCACCGTAGTAACCTCCGCCACCACCACCTGAATGACTGTGTCCTTCTCCTCCAAAAAATAAACCACCTGATCTATTTGCATAAGGCGATCCTGTATTTGATGGTGCATTATGACCTCTGGCGTCTGCTTGAGGTGCATTACTAATATTTGGATTATTTAAATCACCACCTATACCGCCAGCAGTTTGTGAACCTCCACCACCTGCATAAACATTTTCACTATTTTGAGTACCAGCACCTGCACCGGCTTGTCCTATTAATCCGCCTCCTGCACCTGCTGTACTTCCAATGGCAGGTAAAGGGGATTGTGCTCCACCTCCGTAACCACCACCGCCACCGGCACCTGCGACTATATAAGCTTCTGGTGCTGTATCTAATGCGTCATCTGTTACACTTAATACTCCGGCAAGACCACCGCCTCCGGCACCTGTACCACCACCTCCTTCTCCGCCTCCGAAGAAAGAAATGAAACCACCATTGTTTGATCCTATACCATCAGGACCAGGAGATGGACTAGCATATCCAGAATAACCACCTTCACCTGCGCTTACTTGTAATGTTTGAGTTGCTGTAACAGCAAGAGCACCTTCGGAGTAACCGCCTCCGCCTCCTGAACTACATGGTCTGTGTGTTGAACCTCCGCCAGCACCCCATACTTGAATGTTTGCACTTGTCATACCTGTTGGTACAGTAAATACACCAAAAGTTGCAGCACTACCTTTTCTCTTAGTAGCACATGTTGCTTGTACTGATGGAATAGGTCCTGTTCTATAATAACCATTACCATATGGATTTGTACCTGCTGTTGATGTGTCTGGTTCTGTAATTGATGTTGTTCCAAATCCTGCTGAAATTGAAACTGTAGCAGGTGTTGTATTGATGTAGTTATCATTTGTACCACAATAGGTATCATTTGATCCTTCACCTTCGTCTGTTCCATCTTCACTATGAAACTCATCTACCACACCATCAACTAAATTGAATACTGTTAAACTTTCTTGTACTGCCATCTTGAAACCAAGTAAAGCAATATTTTGTTCTATTGTTGTTTTTTGTGTTGAAGACATTAGATTTGTTTTAGAAACATCTATTGCAGCCGAGTTATTCATATCATTATTTGTAACATCACTAGCAATTTTTGCACTTGTAATTGCGCCGTCTTCTGCTGCTCTTCCTAAATTTATTTTACTTAATGCCATATTATCCCCAGCTTAATGCTACTCCATGAATTTTACTTTGATTGTTTGCTAGTGCTAATTTCCATCTCATACTTGTCCCACTTGGTTGACCTGATATATCTACTAATCCTGCTAATACTCTTTGACCACTTGATCCTGTAACATATCCTTCATCAACAAGAGTAACATTTGAAAAATTAGAACCACCGTTTCTTGAAACGCTTGCTATGATATCTGTATTTAGTGTTGCACTATCAACGTCTTCTTTAAATACAACTATTCTACTTGTTGTAGGAGCACTACCTGCTGTAAATGCATTTGAAATTATTGTTGTAGATTGTGCTACTGTTTTTGTTCCTGTAATGAATACATATCCATCTTCACTTGCTTCACCTTCACCAGAACCTTGAGCAGCACCTTCACCTGTTCCAGCTACATATAAAGGATTACCTGTTCCGCCACTTTCATCAGCAGTACCTTCTTCCGTAGAACCTGATGTTATTTGTGGGTGTGCATAATAAGATGAACCACCTCCACCAGCACCATAAGGTCCTGTTCCTGGTCCATTACCTGAACCACCGCCTCCGCCATAAAAACCTGCACCGCCTCCGCCTGGAGCAGCGCCGCCTACAGCACCAAATCCACCAGCGAATAAACTTCCAGTTTGCCCAGCAGGAGTAGGAGGAGCAACTCCGCCTTGACCACCTTGTTCTTGATCGCCACCGCCGCCACCTGCTTCTTGTCCAGGTGAACCTCCGCCAGGAGAATTGTTTGTTTGTTCAGTTGTAGTACCACCAGCGTCACCTGTTGTACCGCCACCAGCACCTCCGTCACCACCATTTGAATATCCACCTGCGCCACCTGAACCTGCAATCACATATGCTTGTGGAGCAGAATACTGAGGAGCAGATAAAGGAACTAAATCAGTTGCAAATACACCAGCAAGACCACCACCTGATCCATAAAGACCTTGTAAAGGTGAGGTACTACCTCCTGATTTACCACCGTTTAAAAAAGCACGTCCGTTTATTTGTGATTCCTTATGACCACCTTCGCCTGCGACAACTTTAAGTGTTTGAGTTGCTGTAACGGCAAGAGTACCTTCAGCAAAACCACCACCTCCAGCACCACCATAGTCTGTACCGGCCGCACCCCATACTGATATATTAGCAGCAGTCATACCACCAGGAACTGTAAATGTTCCCATTGCTCCACTACCATAACTAGGATTTGTACCTGTTGTTGAAGTGTCTCCTTCTGTTACTGCTGTTGTGCTAAATCCAGCAGATATAGCAGCAGGTGTTGCATTTACATAGTTATCATTTGTACCACAATAGGTATCATTTGATCCTTCACCTTCGTCTGTGCCACTTTCGTCTTGAAATTCATCTACTACACCATCAACTAAATTAAAGATTGTTAAATTTTCTTGAACGGCCATCTTGAAACCAAGAAGAGCAACGTTGTAATTTATTGTATTGAATGAAGAATTAGCGAGTGTAACTGTTTTACTTGATAAGTCTAATGTAGAAGCAAGATCATCAGCCGTTACAACACCATTAGAAATCTTACCTGTAGATACAGAGTTAGTAGCAAGTTTGGCTGTTGTGACATTAGCGTTATTAATGTCTGCTGATTTTACTTCTCCGTCTTCAAAAGAATCTGTTGTTAACTTTGTTTTTTCCATGTGTTATTTCCATTGTAAGGAAACACCATGAATTTTGACAGCATTATTTGCTAATGCTAATTTCCATCTCATACTTGTTCCACTTGGTTGTCCACTAATTGTTGCTGTACCTGTTAAAATTCTTTGACCACTCGTACCTGTCACATAACCACTATCTGATAATGTGATATTGGTAAAATTGGAACCTCCATTTCTTGAAACGCTTGCTATGATATCTGTATTTAATGTTGGTGACGCTACGTTTTCTTGGAATACGACTATTCTACTAGTTGTAGGCGCTGTACCTGCTGCAAAAGCATTTGAAACTATTGTTGTACTTGTTGTACTAGCAGGATTATTAATTGTTAATAACATATAACCATCATAACCTGAATGTGAACCTGCACATGTACCATATTGTGGTATACCTGCAACAACCTTAGCACTTCCAACATTTGAAACATAACCTGGTTGTGTTGCACCACCACTTGTACCTACAGCACATATTGGTGTACACCCTTGAAATGCTGCTTCTGTTGAACCTGATGTAATTTGTGGATGTCCATAATAAGATGAACCACCGCCACCAGCACCGGAATCACCTGCTGGTAAATCATTATATGCAGGAGCACAAGCAGAACCTCCGCCACCGCCGTAGAATCCACCAGCACCTGAACCTGAATATGCAGGAGTGTCATCACTTGCTGGTGTTGTTCCACCCGCTCTGTGAGCAGCACCACCATATAAGAATCCGCCTGTTTCTCCAGCTTGTGGATGATTTGTTCCACCTTGACCACCTTGTTCTTGATCGCCACCACCACCATGTCCGTGATTGGCTTGTCCGCCACCTGGTCCTTCGTTGTTTGTTTGTGCTACAACGCCTCCACCAACTGAACCTACAAGACCGCCACCGCCTCCGCCGTGACCACCTTCGCATGTATTTCTTCTATAACTGTTTCCTGAACCTCCACCTCCACCAGCAACTACTGTTACTCCTGAACTTGGATATGTTCCTTTTTCTGGTTGACAACTTGCCATTTTAGGTTGTGACATTTCTGCTGTTGCAACGTTGAATAAACCTGATAGACCTCCACCACCACCGTGATGTCCGTCTGGTTCTGGTGCGTTAGTACCAAATGTATTTCCGCCACCACCTAAACTTGCAGCTTTGGAAGATGTATCGTGGAATCTTTGACCAAATCCACCTTCACCTACAACGACATCAAATACTTGACTACCTGTAACAGCAAGAGTACCTTCAGCGTAACCGCCACCTCCGCCGTCAAAAGCAGTTCCTTGTGGGTGCATTGATGAACCACCAGCTGCGCCCCATGCTTGAATTGCCACAGAACTTGCACCACTTGGTACTGTAAATGTACCAAAACCACCTGCACCATAAGCTGGATTTGTTCCTGCTGTTGATGTATCACCTTCTGTTACTGCTGTTGTTGTAAATCCTGCTGAAGCAGTAATTGAGGCACCTGTTGGTGTTGTTGAATTTATGTAATAATCATTTGAAGCACAATATAGATCGTTAGATCCTTCGCCTTCGTCAGCACCACTTTCATCATGAAACTCGTCAACTACTCCATCAACTAAATTGAAAACTGTAAGACCGTCATTTACGGCCATCTTGAAACCTAATAAAGCAATGTTTTGTTCCATTGCACCTGCTTCTGTTGTTGTAACGGCACCAGAAATTTTAGTAGAAGCAATACCAGCATTCGAAGCAACGTCTGCATTTACAATTGTGCCATCTGTAATTTTTGCACTTGTAACAGAACTATCTGTTATTCCGCCTGTTTTTATCTTCGAAAGTGCCATTATATTATCCTTCGCTTACTTTTGTTCCAAAGTAACCTGTTGCTGCATTAACTTTTTGTGTTGCAGCATTACTTTCACTAGTAACGTCATATGCTGAAGAGGTTAAATCTGTAAATGTTGAACCATCTACATTTTTAATCTTAGCATTTGCTTGAGGTTTTGCGTTTGGTCTTTTGTCTATGATTTCTGTTTTTAAACTCTTTACTGGCATTATAATCTCTCCTTGTAATACTATTTATATTTATGCCCAACTAAGCGACACACCATGAATTTTACTTTGATTGTTTGCTAATGCCAGTTTCCATCTCATTGATGTACCTGATGGTTGACCTGCAATTGATACTGTTCCAGTCAAAATTCTTTGACCACTAGATCCTGTAATATATCCTTCGTCTGATAATGTAACATTTGTAAAATTAGATCCACCGTTTCTAGAAACACTTGCTATAATATCAGTATTTAATGTAGGTGTATCTACGTTCTCTTGAAATACTACAATACGACTTGTACTTGGCGCTGAACCTGCTGTAAAGGCATTTGAAACTATTGTTGTAGATGTTGCTTGTGCAGCTGCTGTTCCTGTAATAAGAACGAAACCATCTTCTCCTCTACCTGAATTTGGAGTAGGAGCACCACCGGCACCTGAACCTGGAGGAGCAGAATATTCTGGATTAACTCCACCACCTTCTCCTGTTTGAGGTGAATAACCTGTTTTAGAAACACCGGCACTTTCACCACTACTTTCAGCGTCACCAGCAGCACATGTTGCACCTGATGTAATTTGAGGATGACCGTAGTATGAACTACCTCCACCTCCACCACCTGCGTGACCTGTTTCTCCGCCTTCTCTAAATCCTGATGAACCACCGCCACCACCATACCAACCTCCGCCGCCTCCGCCGCCTTTATTGGTATATGGTTCTGGAGCACATCCTGTTGCTGCGTTACCGCCTTGAAATTGAGCACCGGTTTGACCTGAACCACCTTTATTATTTGGGTGTGTTCCTTGAGGGGCACCTTGACCGCCTGATGTTTGACCACCACCGCCACCGTGACCTGCTAGTACACCACCGGCACCTGATTGACTTGCAATATGTCTTACTGTTCCTGCTGGTGAAGCACTTTCTGGATCATGAATAAATCCTATGAGACCACCGCCTCCGCCTCCACCACTACATCCTATTTTACCTACGTTGAAACAACCAATAGGATTACCTTTGTTATAGAAACCACCTGATTGAGGTAAGTCTGCTGCTCCTCCACCTGAACCTGCAATTACATATGCTTCAGGACCAGAATCCATTTGAGGAAATGCTTCAACACCAGTTGCAAAGACACCGGCAACACCGCCACCTCCACCACCAGCACCGCCGGGATCTGGTCCACCTGGACCTCCATCACCGCCTCCGCCACCACCGGATTCTCCTGTGACACCGCCACCTTCTCCTGCAATTACTTTTAATGTTTGACTTGCTGTAACTGCCAAAGTACCTTCAGCGTAACCGCCACCTCCACCATTACGATAATCTCTACCTAGTGGACCTTGTCCTTGTCCGTTACCACCTGCACCCCATACTGATATACTAGCAGAGGTCATACCTGTTGGTACTGTAAATGTTCCTAATTCTATACTTGGTGTTGTTCCGTGTTGTGGGTTTGCACCTGCTGTTGATGTATCTGCTTCTGATACTGTGGTCATTGTAAACCCAGCAGAATATGGTACGGCTGAACCGTCTGGTGTTGTCGAGTTTAAATAGATATCACTAGCGGCAACATAATTGTCGTTAGTTCCTTCTCCTTCGTCAGTACCGGATTCGTCATGAAACTCATCTACTACACCATCTACTAAATTAAAAACTGTTAAGGAATCGTTAACGGCCATCTTGAAACCAAGAAGACCTACGTTGATTTGTTTACCTACTTCTCCAGCGCTAAAATTATCTAAATCTATTTTTTGTGTCATAATCTATTTCCATTGTAGTGACACGCCATGAATTTTACTAACATTATTAGCAAGCGCCAGTTTCCATCTCATTGCTGTACCACTTGGTTGACCTGATATATCAACAGATCCAGTTAATATTCTTTGTCCGCTTGCACCTGTGACATAACCACTATCTGATAACGTAACGTTAGTAAAGTTAGATCCACCGTTTCTAGATATACTAGCAACAATGTCTGTGTTTAATGTTACACTATTCTCTTGAAATACGACTATTCTACTTGTTGTAGGAGCACTACCTGCTGTAAAAGCATTTGAAACTATTGTTGTTGAAGCTGTTGATCCTGGTCCTGTTGCTGTAATTAAAGCATATCCTTCTTCACCATTTGCTCGAGCAGTTGCACCACCTTCATTTGTACTTGCAACATAACCGCCATCAGCGACACCACCACCTTCACATAAAGCACCTGCTTCTGTTGAACCTGATGTTACTTGTGGGTGTCCATAATAAGATGAACCTCCGCCACCTCCACCATAAACTCCACCTGAACCATTACCTGCACCGCCGCCGTAGTAACCTCCACCACCAGCACCGGATTCTGAACTTGATTGACCGCCATTTAATATTGCGCCATTGTATGTACTATCTACACCTTGACCACCTTGTTCTTGATCGCCACCGCCAGCACCGTATCCTTCATTACCTGGACCTACTGGACCACCATTTGTAGTGACTGAACCATTAACTCCTGATTGTCCTACTAGTCCACCACCGGCACCACCTTGGATACCTGGTCCTGAACCACCATTTGGACTTTCGTTAGAGTGACCACCACCACCTCCGCCTGCAGCGAGAACTGCTATGTGAGGTGCTGTATTTGATTTTTCTTGTGGAGAACCTGAACTATATGTATATTTACTTGAACTAATTTGTATCTGAGGTGCTGTAATACCTGCTTGTAATACGGCAGTAAATCCACCACCTTGTGCGCCGTGATCACCACCTTCTCTACAACCACCACCATTTCCTAATGGTACACCTGGATGTGATCCTGGATCACCACCTGCACCAAACTCTCCTATACCTACTAGTAATGCTGAATCCGCGGAAACTGCTAAAGTACCTTCAGCAAATCCACCACCACCACCTTTACCAAAGTAAGAGTAACCTGGATTACCATTAGCACCACCACCTGCACCCCAAAGTTTAATATCAATTGATGATACGGCTTCTGGTACAGTAAATGTACCAAATGCACCTTGGTTTGTTGATGGGTTAGAGTGTGTTGTTGATGTGTCTGCTTCTGTTCTTGAACCAATAGCAAAACCTGCTGAGAATGCTACTGGGCTTGTTTGATTTAAATAGTTATCACTTGAAGCACAATATAGATCGTTAGATCCTTCGCCTTCATCTGTACCTGATTCATCATGAAATTCATCTACGATACCATCAACTAAATTAAATACAGTCAAACCTTCGTTGACTGCCATTTTGAAACCTAATAATGATACGTCTTGCGAATTTGCAATTTGAGTATTATCTGTGTTATCTGTTGTTAAAAATTGTGTCATTAAATTAATAATTCTTTAGCTCTAACAGCAACGCCACTTGCTGGCGCTGTCCCGAAAGTTAATGTTGTACCTGAAACTGTATAATCTGTTGTAGGACGTTGAACAACTCCGTTCTCTGTTACAATTAATGAATTAACATTATGACCTGTTGTAATTGTTAATGTTGTAGTAGAGCCGTCACCTGTCATTGATCTTGTTACATATTTAGAAGCAGCAACTTTGTTTGAAAGTAAGTTAGGTACTGTAATTTCTTTTAATGATGAAGCACTACTATCAAATATTAAAACTGTATCAGCGTCATCCGCTGCGGAACTTAAATCAGTTTGACCTGTAATTGCACCTGATCCAATTGTACCAACATCTTGAGCAACACCTAAGAATATAATAAATGTAGTTTCACCTGAAGCAGGAGCACTTGCAAAAACTATTTGTGTACCGCCATTCGTGATAGTATAACCACTTCCAGGTTGTTGAACAACTGCTGCTTGTGATACTAATACTGAGGCAGTTGAGCCTATAGTATATGTTAAATTAAATGTCGTTGTTGATCCATCACCTGTAATGTCTTGTCTTTCATGACTTCCGTATGATGGTTGTCTTCCTATATATGCCATACTACTATTTATCTACTTCCATTGTAAAGATACACCGTGTATTTTCATTTGATTGTTTGCCAATGCTAGTTTCCATCTCATTGATGTACCACTAGGTTGACCTGATATTGTTGCTGTACCTGTTAAAATTCTTTGTCCTGATGACCCAGTCACATAACCACTATCTGCTAATGTAACATTTGTAAAATTAGAACCATCTCTTGATATACTTGCAATGATATCTGTATTAAGTGTTACACTTGCTACATTTTCTTGAAATACTACAATACGACTTGAAGCAGGTTCACTTGACGCCGTAAAGGCATTTGAAACTATTGTTGTTGATGTTGTTACGGGAGCCGCTGTTGCTGTAAGTAATACAAAACCATCTTCACCACCATTACCTCCTGATGGATCATGTCCACCTTCACCAATAACATTACTTGCTGCATATTCTGGTGTTCCGCCTGTAATAGGATTTGCTGCATATGATATAGCGTTTGTATCGTTTGTTGCGCCTGCACTTTCTGTCATGAGTGGCATTGCATTACCTGGTCCTTGACCTGCTGTACCGTTTCTTGCACCTGCATATGTAGCACCTGAAGTAACTTGTGGATGACCATAGAATGATGAACCACCACCTCCAGCGTCATTATCGTTTCCACCACCACCGCCGTAGTAACCTGCGCCACCACCACCTGAATGGTTTCCTATACTACTACCACCATTAAATAAACTTCCACAACCATTGACATTTTCACCACCGCCACCTGTTTCACCACCTGTTGTTTGTTCACCAGCGCCAGCAGTTTGTGAAGAACCCTCTTGTGTAAATGCAGCTGTTTGACCACCTGAAAATCCTACAAGACCTCCACCTGCACCACCTTTTGATTTACAACCTCCTCCGCCTGGAGCATTAGAAAATCCACCACCACCGGAACCTGCGACTACATAAGCGTCTGGTGCGGCTAATGTTGTTTCTGTACTTTCTGCAAGAACGGCTGCTAATCCGCCACCTGAAGCGCCACCACCTGTACCAACTCCTCCACCAAAGAATGATTCCGTTCCTGGAGCACATGGAGCACCTGGTGAATATCCTCCACCATTTCCGGCAGAAATATGTAAAGTTTGTGAAGCAGTAACAGCAAGAGTTCCCTCTGCGTATCCACCACCTCCTCCTCCACTACATGTAGCTGGCCTTCCACCACCACCACCTGCACCCCATGCTCTTATATTAACTGAGGTTACATTTGCTGGAACTGTAAATGTTCCTGAAGTACCTGCCGCAGGGGAAGGTGTTGTTGCTGCTGCTGAAGTTTGTGGTTCTGATATAAGTGTTGTTGAAAAACCTGCTGCAAAAGAAGCACCGTCTGTACCATTGATGTAGTTGTCATTTGATGAACAGTAAGTATCGTTAGATCCTTCACCTTCATCAGCACCACTTTCATCATGGAACTCATCTACTACACCGTCAACTAAATTAAATACTGTGAGACCATCATTAACTGCCATCTTGAAACCAAGTAAAGCAATATTCTGATCTACTACTGAAAAAGCACTTTGAGGTAATGTAACTGTTTTACCAGTTAAATTTAATGAACTTGCTAAATCATCAGCAGTTACTTGACCGTCAGTAATTTTAGCACTTGTAACAGCATTACCTGCTATTTTTGCTTCTATAACAGCACATGAGGCAATCTTTGCTGTTGTGATTGCACTATCTGTTATTCCTTCTGATGGTACTTGTGTTTTTGGCATTTATATTATCCGTTTGCAGCGTCCCACGCTGATTGTAATTGTGTTAATTTTGTATTTACTGCTGTTTCAGTTGGTAATTCTGTTACTGTATTATCTACAATACTTCCATCAACTCCTATTTTATCTGAAAGTCGTAAGTTAGCATAAATTTTATTTTTACTATCTGTCCATGTAAACCATTGGTTAGAATGTAATTTTACTAATGCGTCCTCAATGTGTGAAGGTCTAGGTACTGGCATTCTATGTGTCTCCTAATCTTATAAATGTGGCATGTGTTTCATTTTGTGAACTATGTCCGTGAGTTGTCGTATCTGAACTTGTGCTTGCAACAACAAATCTACATTTGTGTGTAGTAACATTTGTAACATCAAAAATAAAAGATGTACTATAAGTGTTACTGTCACTTGCTCTTGATATTCCTGCTACTTGCTCAGACGCACCTCCATAAGAACTATTATTAACTGTTGTTTCAACTTGAATTTGAAGTTGACCGTCTATGTTATCAGCAGTATTTGATACTGTAAATTCTATAAAATAAATACCTGTTGAAGGAAAAGTAAATACACCAGAGGATTGTGTCATGTTACTTCCTAAACTTCCGTATCCATCTGTATCTGCTAATTCCCAATTTGAAGCTATTGGATTACCTGCACCAGTAAAATCTGCTGTTATTCTCCATTGATTAGCCATGGTGTTTCCAACACCACCTGATACTCCTGTTTGCAATATCTTACCTGCTGTTGTTACGTTGTTTGCGAATCCTCTTGTTATTGCACCCATTTTCTATCCTATTGTATTGGTAAAAACCTAAAAGTTATTTCTGCACTACTTGCCGGAGCAGTTGCAAAAGTTAAATTTGTTCCTGATATAGTATAGTCATCCGTTGGAACTAAACAAACACCGTTTACAAAAACTAAAACATCATTTATTGCTCGACTACTTACACCTAGTGCGAACACGGTAGTTGAACCGTCACCTGCATGTGATTTGTTTGTAGTGTATTGTGATGATAGAGGATTAAATCCTGTAGCAACACCTTGATTAACAATTTCACTACCTGATAATACTGTAAAAGTATTAGGAGTAAATCTGAAATCATCAGCACCATTAATTTTAATATCGATTTGATCGTCTGTGTCTGCTGTAAAACTTGTATCGCCATCAGCGTCAAGTAGTAATTCATTACCATTAAAATCTGTGTTGACAAATGCTTCATTATTAAAAGTAGTAATACAATATATTGCTGCTGAACTATCTGGAGCACCAGTGAATGTTATTCTTTTTAAATCACCTGATCCATCTGCACCTAAAGTGAATGCTTTTCCTGACCCGGGTTCTTGTCTTACGTTATCAACAAATACTTGTAATGCAAATTCGCCCCCAGCAGGACATGCATTTGCTAAATCAAAAGCAACTGTTGAACCATCACCTGTAAAAGTATCTTTAGTAGGTGATACCCTAAACAATTCATTTGGTTGTGCGCCTAAATATGCCATTTACTTATCCTATTTACTTATCCTATACGTCTTCTAATACTGAAACTAATGCGTCAGCACTATTAGAAGCGCTTGCTGAAACTCTTAATACATCTGCTGCGGAACCTGTGTTTTGCAAAACAAGTTTGTTTCCTGACATTACCTCTAATGAGGAACCTGCTGGAATACTTGCATTTTTAACAATATGCACATCATTTGAACCTGCGCTATTATCTAAAAACACATTAGCAGTTATACCTGCATTTGATGTATTTGCAATTGTGATCCCGATAACTATTGCTTCTAATGCTGAAGAACCAGCACCTGCAGGTACAGAATAAACCGCACTAGCAGAAGCACCTGAAGAAGTATTTACATTTGTTACTGCAAATCTTTTAAAATCGTTAGCCATCTTTTATATCCTTTTTTACTATTTATACTTATCCTAACGCAACCGCTTGAGCAATTGCGAAGGCATTTGTCGCTAATCCAACACCACCTTGCGTGATGGTACCTGCTTCAATAGTACCAGTTGTTGTTAGATTTTCATTACTAAAATTAATTGTTCCTGAACTGTCTGTAATTGATCCACCTGTTATAGTTAATATTGCAGAACCTGTTGTATCAGCAAAACTTGTTGATGATGTTCTTGCAAGATTACCCATGTGGGCATGTGAAGAACATTGATAATATAATCTTTGAGGTGTTGCTGTTGATACAACAATCTGTGTGTATGCACCTGAACTACCTGGTGTACCATTTGTTGTAACACCTGTTGAGTATATTGTATTTTTTGCAGCGTCTAAATAAAATCTTATTGGGTGACCACTATTAGAACCATCTGCTTGATTAAATCTGTATGTATTACCAGGTTCAAATTGTATAAATGGTGCCTCGATACCATCTATTTTATATCCATTACTTGATCCTGTACCTTGGTATATGTGATTAGTTGTTTTGCTTGCAACAGTTGTAACTAATTCTGTGTATGCATTTGAACCATCAGCGTTATGTTGAGCACCTAGTACATCAGCATATACGTTTGTTGATATGTCACTTGCAAGTGTTAATGTTAATGTATCTGTTGCACTAACAGCAGCACTAACACCAGTAGAACCTGTAACTGTTAAAGTATTACCTGTTACAATTGTCTGAGAAGTAGAACCATCTGATAAAGTAAAACCAGTACCAGTAACACTTGTATTGATCTCATTGATCGCAAGTATGATAGAACCCTTTGCTGTTGTAGATAAAGATGATAGATCACCTACGTCTGTACCTAACGAGTTAAAGGTCGTTCTAAAAGTTTCTAAACTTTCTGTACTTGCTACGTTTCTAACTGCCATTTGTTACCTTAAGTATTAATTCTTTTATTTCTTTTAATTCTGTTTTTAATATATTTATTTCTCTTACAGCAGATTTTAAATTATCTTCACTTTGTCTTGCTGATTTAACTCTTGACATATAAAGAAGATAAGCGCTTCTGTCTGAATTAACCACAGCATGTGTTCTTGTATCTTTAACATAACTTCTATTTTGTTCTACTGTTCTTTTCATTATGTTGCCAATGCGATTGCTCGTAAGTCTGTTATTCTTGGTGGGTATGCTGGATTTGAACCAGTCATTACAATCTTAATTGCAAAAGATGTAAACTCACCTAAATCACTTGCTGTAAATTTTTGTTCGCTATAACTTACAGTATAATCTGGACTGTAAGGTGTTTGTGAACGACTTTCTGAAAATAAGACACCATCGTCTGCTAAACCAGTTGTATTGAAAAATTCATAAGGTATTTCATCAAAAGGTCTACTGTCATCAACAAGTCTAATTTTATGAAGAACTTTAATAGCAGAGGTAGGAAAATTATTTGCACTAATTCTTACATCTAATGCTGTTGCTGGATTGTCTAGTAAAATTTCTTTTGTTAGATATTTTGAATTTGAACTACCACCTGTTGGTTCTGTTTCTGCTTGAAATCCTGTAGTGTTTGAAGAACTTGGATTATCAAGTCTATTTGTAATAGCAATTAAATTTGTTCTTGCAGTATCAACAACAGGTGATGTATTTTGATTTCCTGTTGACATTTCAATTTTATAAGTTAATGTTTTATTACCAGCAAAATTTGTTGTTTCATTAATAGGTGAAGCAACTTGTTGTTGTGTTGTGAAATAAAAATTATCATTTGGTGTAATTTCTTTTTCTGTTTGAGCAGTATATGAAGTTTCTGCACCATGAATAGAACGTTTAGATGTTGTTGTAATTTTGTGTATTACTGTAGCGTCTTCTGGGTGCATATATCCAATCTGAGGTTGTAATACTTCAAATGCGACATTTTGCGTAGCAGTTACAGCACTACCACCAATACTACCTGTTGATGTTGCGGTGTCACTCGCTAGAGTAATTGTATAACTATCTAAAGTAACATTACCAATATCGTGTGTACCATTAATATTACTTCCAGTAATACCATTATATTCTGTTCCATCTACCAATCCTGCAATAGTAACTTTATCTGGTTTATCACCAGACATACCATGATTATCATGATTAACTTTTATAATTTTTGGATTGTCTCCAAATACTGTACCAGAACCTGCAGTTGCATTTACCTCAATAGGATTATTATCTAAAGTATCAGCAGATACAGCACTATTATTAAAAGTAACTGTTCCTGAAGTAAATTTTGTAAACTTTGCTTTTTTTAATGAAAATTTTAAATCTTGTAAAGGGGATTCTTGTTGACCTCCAATGTTTTGTGATTTAAATAAAGCACCTACAGCAGGTTGTTCTGAAACTCGTCTTGTTGTGCCTATAATATTTTGTCCTAATTCAGAAATATATGTGACATATTTTGTGCTGTTTGAAAAAAGAGTTAATGCATATGTTTGACCACCTTTAAGAAATACAGGTGAATCAAATGTAAAAGTAGTTGCTGATGAAGCGTCAGTTGATGTATTAACATCAGCAGCAGCTTTAGTAACTACACTAAATGGTATTATTTTAGAACCAGGTCTACTTCTAAATGTTTCTAATACTCCAATAGTAATAGGTTGTATTGAATCTTTAGCACTAAAGTACAAATCCAGTGATGTGACAAAACACCCTTCAGCAGTATTATTTACAAATGTTTGTGCAATAGCCATCTTAGTTTCCTTTATTTACTCCGTGTTGTAAATCCCATTGTTCATCATCTTGAAAACACTCTAGGTCTTTTACATTATTGTTTAAGTCATTAATAAATGTAGTAACATTACTTTCTGTTTTTTTAAAGCCATGATATTTTTCATATCTTTTATGTAAAGCCTCTTTAGCAGTAACGGTATACATTAATTTTTTTCCTTTTTCTTTTGCCATTTCAATTACACTATCAATACATAATTGTAAAGCTTTGTGTGATTTAATGTGACTTATATTTTTATCAATCACAGTCCACTCCATAATACAAAATTTTGTTGTGGGGTCTGAGTACAATCCTGTAAAACATATTGGTTTATTATCATTTTCTACTATAATTCCATCTTTAGGTAAACAATCTTTTGGCACAATACCAAACTCCCAATCGTTCCACCATTTAACCAATGTTTCATAATCATTATCTCTGTCCCATAGTCTTGCTTTCATTATTTAAATACTCCTCAGTTCCTTCAATGTGTACATTTTTTTCCCAATTATCAAAATATTTATCTCCCATTGTTTCTAACATTTTTTGTCCATCTACTTCAAAATAATCTGTGAACAATGTATCACCAATTTTTATTCTTCTATTTTGACTACCAAATACATAAACTACATGGTCATCATCACCTAGTGATTTACCATGTTTAGAATTTTCTACTCTTACCCAATTATCATCTTCGTTAACCATGTGTGACCCTGCAACCTTAATACCTTTATAATCATAAAGATTATCTATTAAGAATTTACCTGTTGCAAATACAAATCCACCAACAGCAACATTATCTTGTAAATCAATTTGTTCTATTGGTTTTGTTGAACCATCCGCCATAGTTACTAAAGTACCTGGTAAGAAACAACCACTATTTTTATTATGAGCACCAGTATTTGGTGATGTATCATAACTTACCCACGGTGGAACTTTAGCAGCTTCTTCTCTATTTTTCAATTGTGCCATATTTCTTACTCTGCTATCATCAGGATCTGGATCAGCATAATCTGGTATACCGTCTCTATCTCTATCTGACGGTTCATCATTATTTCCACCACGATTGTGATTAGAACTAGAACCAGAACCACTATAATATGTAACTGAATCTGTAACTTCTCTTAAAGAAGTTTCGTCAAGTAATTTTGTTTCTACAACATCTGGTACTCTTGTCGCATAAACTGTTTCTTGTTCAGTTACTAATAAACCTTGTGCTCTGTATTTTGCTGAAGCAAATGATTCATTATATTCACCTGTTCTAAAGTTTGATTGTGAATCTGTAATTTTAAATACTCTTTCACCACATCTCCATTTAGGATTACCGCTTACTGATGGTTTAGGTATTGCAAAAGTTCCTGATAAAGAACCATTAGCATCTGCTACTAGTTGACCACCAAGTGAACCACCTGTTGGTGTGACATATGCATTAACATCTTGTTCTTCAAAATATGCAAAATGATTAGATAATGGTTTTAAACCTGTAACTGTAAATGTAATTGTTTTGGCACGAATAAATGGAACGTATGATAAATCAACAAGCCTTTCACCAAAAGATTGATTAACTACTTGTGAAGTTAATTCTCTTTTTAAACCTGTTCTTGTACCAGTTCCTGTTCTACCACTTGTAGTTGTTTTTTGATTACCACTTGATGTTGATTCTACAAATGTACCTGTCCAGTTATTTTGCCACTCATTCCAAGTTGATCCTATTCTATGTGAAGGATTAGGAATGTCTTTAATATTATTGTATAATAAATCATTATTAACAACTAAGTCTGGTGAAGTTTTTGTATCTTTCCATTCATCAACCTCTGGTGTTAATTTCATGTTACCATAATATTTAAATACAGCAAACGGATTAATATTCGTTGTTGTTGTTGCACCTAAATTAGATATGTGTTCAACCTCTGTGTAAGGTAATGTAATTAAATCTCCAGTTTTTTGATAACCTGCTGATGTTCTTACAGTATCAGTTGTTGCAAGCTCTGTTAAACCTAATTGATCTGTGTGACATCTTGGTCTTACTACACCATCTTTTAAATCAATAGCACATTGATAATCAGCACTTGTTGTATCACCAACATTATGACCCTTGAATGTATCTACTAAGAAACCATTTTTAAATCTATTGAATCCATTAGCGTCAACTATTTCTAAATTTAATGTTTCTTGTTCTAACAATGATAAACTTGTATAGTATTCTAAATTTTTAATACGACTTTCTAACTTACCAATATCTCTCATAGTATATCGTCTATTATCAATAGGTGTGATTGTTACATCACTAGTATTAAATGTATAAGCAGGTAATCGTAAATATGCAAGTAACATTGCAGTATCAATTATATCAGGTCGTTGAGGATCAACAGCAGGTGAACCTTTTGCCTGTTTAAATTGTCCCATTGTTGTTATATAAATTGCGTCTATTCTTGATAAGAAAAATTCAAAGTCTGCTCTAAAGTTTGTTCCTGGTTTTGGAATATCTACTGATACAGAACCTGTGTTGACAAAGTTTTTAGAACCAATAGTATCTTTTAAATTAAATCCTACAACATCACTATCGTCAGCAACTCTAGGTCTAAAATCAATAGCGTCTCTTAATTGTATTGTTTTTTCTTTAACTGGTGAAAAGAATGATGGTATATCTTCGTAATCAATACCAGAATAACTATCTACTGAAAAATAATCACCAGTACCATGTGAGAAGAAATCAAAATTAATAAGTAATCGACCAGTTGGCGCTTGAGCACCTGGTTTTATTTTGATTGAACCTATATCATAAAAGTTATCTCTTTGTCCAGTATCTAAATTAAATCTATCTGTAATATCCACATGACTTGTTGTTGCAGCTGTACTAAAATCTGGTGCCATAAAGACACTATTCAATGCAGATACATCAGCTTTACCTAAAGAGATAGAACTTGATTGTGCTAATGCTGCTGTTGCTACTGTTGTAGTAGAACTTGAATTTAATGTTTTTGCTTTTTCGCCAGCAACTGATCTTGTTATTGTTGCTATTAACTTAACTTGTGAACCACCATAGTTAGAACCTAAATCAATTGTTAACTGTGTATTTGTTGAACCTCTTGTAAATATTGTTGCACCCTCATGACTGTTTCCAGATAATGTAGTTGTTTCACCAACAGCACCTGCTGATGAACCTGCGGTTATATGCATTAATGCATAATCACCTGACGCCAAAGTATCAAAAGATTCGTTTGCACCAGTATTAAATATACCAATACCATCACCAGTAAGTGTTGCCACAAACTGTCTTCTTATAGTAAACGTAGTATCTGTTAATGCGTCATTATCAGCAGTCTTTAAAGTTTTGACTGTGCTTTCTGGCATATCAAAAACTAAAGTATTTTCATCTATGTTTTGTAATTTTGTTCTTCGTCTTTCTATTGGTGATGATGTTGTTACATCTAAAGAAAGAGTTGCTGTTGCTAGTGTTAAACTTGTATTACTAATAATTGCAGCAACAACACCTGTTAGTGTTTCACCTGTGTTATCTGTAAATACAATTGTATCACCAACAATAAGTTCCGTTGTAAATTTTGTTCCTAAACCAACAACAGCTGTATCAGTTTCAGCGATAGACATTGTACCAGATAATAATTTTTGTGATTCATCAAAGCCATCTACTGTATTAGATGTTAATACAGTATCAGCAGTAAATGTTGGTGTGCCTGCTTGATAAACTTGTTTGGTGTTTTTAAAATCGTAAGCTTGAACACTTTTGAACTGATTTGTGTCAGCAGAAATAACAGCAGTATTAGTTGATGTTCCTCCTGTAATAGTTTCTCCTGCAGCAAAAGTACCTTTTGTATTTGAAACAACAGCGATACCAGTTGATACTGTACCACCTGAAGTAAATGAACTAAATGATGAAGAATTTACAGCGATTGTAAATTGTGTTGTACTTGCTATAGTTGCTACTGTGAAAGTAGTATCATTAATATTAGTCATACCACCAACACCAGTAAAGGTTACTCTTTGTCCTACTGATAATCCGTGAGTTGCACTTGTTGTTACTGTTAATGCACTAGAACTTTTTGCTGCCGCAGAAAGTGTTTTTGATACAGAGGTACTTACACTTTCAACGATACCTGTTGCACCTGATGTGCCACCAGTTACTATCTCTCCTGTTGTAAGTGAGTGTGAGCTATTTGTTCTTAAATGTGTAAATGTGCTTATATTAAATAAACCTAATTTGTAAACTGAACTTGTATTAGAAGCAGAAGCACCAACTGTTCCAGATTTATATTCAAAAAATCTTGGAAGCGCTATACCAATATCATGTATGTCTGTACCTGCACCAGCATTTTGTGTACCTCTTGTTGCTGTTGCTTCTTTATATAATCTTACTTCTTTGTATGCTTCAGTTGAACCAGAAATTGTATCAACATCAGGTTGACCATAAATTTTTGTGACATCAACAAAGTTACCTATTTGCATACCCACAGTAGTATTGTTTACTGTTTCAAAATCTCTAGCTTTATCTACTGTAACATATTTTGTAGCGATTGTTTCTAATTCATATCCTCCAACGTATGCCTTACCTACACCCATACCTACAGCCAATCTTGCTTTAGATTGAGCTTCTGTGTAATTAATTTCATATAACGGATTTGCTACTGTTCCGTATTTTATTGAATCACCACGATATATACCACGACCAAATTTAGCTACCTCAGAAGCCTCTGAACTAAAATAGTGTTCTCTTATATCAATGTCAAAATTCTGTACAACATAGTTTCCTGATTCGTCAAAAGTTCTACGAGCAAGTGTATCTGCCAATAAATTATAATCTGTTTTAATAACTTTTTCTAAAACGTTACCATTATCAATTTTCATTAACTCTACAAAATTATCATCATCTGTGGCGTCTAATTCTTTTTTGGTAAGTGTTAATACAATTTTATGTCTGTGAGCACCAGGTGCATTTATATTTGTTGATCCAGTTGCATTATCAGTTAATGTTGTATCAGCTTCTGGTGTGACAAAAGTTTCTGTTACTGTCCAACCAACCCTAAAGCTTGGATTAACAAAATAAGGTTCGAGTATTAATGTTTGTGCTGAATTTTTTACGAAGAAACCATCTATGTAATATATACCTGCTTCAACATTAATAGCAGAACCAGTACCTATTGCTGTTGAATCAATAGGTAAAGTAACATTATCAGTTCCCACAGTTGCAGTTTCGCCACTATCACCTGTTAAGGATTCTCCAGCAACGAATCTGTTTATTGTACCTGTTGTTGCTGTTTTAGTATATTTAAGATATATTGTTGCAGCTTGTGTAGTAGAAGCTTCAGTTGCATTAAGAACTTCCGCTTGAACATTATTTGTGCCACCAGTAAATACTGTACCAATTAAAGCAGCTGCAGTTGATGTTGATAACGCTGAAAGTTTTGCAAAGTGATATCTATTAGTATAAGATAGTTCACCAGGAATAACTTGAGCGCCATCTTTAAACATATGGTCACCAAATCGTTTAACTTGGTTTTGTAATATGGATTGAAGTTGTGTTAACTCTCTTGCCTGTACAGCAAAAGCAGGTCTGAATAAAACTTTATGAAAATTCTTATCTTCAGAAAAATCATCAAAGTAAGGTGAGACGTTAAAATTTGTTGCCATCTATCTCTCCTAAAACTCTACGATTAACTTTATATTCTCCGTTTGATCTGTCGCTCTTGTAATTGGTTTTCTATTTTCAATATACAATATATCACCAGTATCGTGTGTTAACTCTGGTGTAACGTCATGAGATGAAGGAGTACCTGTTGCACTTGAAGTAGCGCCTGAAACTGTATGTGTGCTTGTAAATGCTGTTGCATTACCATTAGCGTCAACACCTTGATCAGCAAATTGTGGTTGTATGTATCTTAATACTTTAGTAGTAGAATTAAAATCTACAACGAAACCTACAGCACCAGATGTTGCTTGTGTAATTTTTTCGTCTGCTTGAAATGCCCCTGGTGTGCCACTAAATGTTATTGACTTAGTTGCGTCTAAGGTTGAAGCAGTTGCTGCTGAACCTGTTGTACTGTCTGTTGGATTTCTTAACAATGCAATTCTTCTAAAATCGTTAGCAGTATTAAAGTCACCAGAACCTTCTGCTTGAGTTAAGTTTACATTTAACATTACAAAGAAACCACCTAACTCTGCGATTATATCTTTTGCGTGTCCACCCGGAGGTGAGATTATGAAATCAATATCAGAACCTGATACGTTTCCAAAGTCACTTGCCTTAATACTTGCAAAAGTATATCCTGAACCAGCAGTTGTAATTGTTACAGCTGTTACAGCGTTTGATGATACGACTACTGTTGCTTTACCACTTGAGCCATCACCACGAATATCAACACCAGTGTATGTTCCGTTTGAACCACTTGTGCCACCAGCAGTTATCTTAACATGTTCTATTGCACCACCAGTTGTTGAGAAGTCTGAACTCTCTGTGGATAAATGCATAAAATCAGTTGATAAAAAGTTTGCTTGTTCTGAAGCAGTTAATGAATACATGTATTTCCATTTGTAACTATCACCTGTACTGAATACACTTGTTGATTTGTTACCTGATGGTTCTACTGTTGAGTTTGCTCCACCATTATTATCAATACATTTATATACATCAAAGGTACTATTCATTACATAAAAAGTTGCGTCATATAAAGACGTTGCACCACTATCAGCAGATATTGTTGCGCCAGCACTATTGATATCTCCGTAGTCGTGTCTATAATAATCGTAAACTGTACCAGTTGCCCAGTTTCTTCTAGGAATTGCTAGTGATACATCTGAATCAGCAATCTTTTTTGCTGACAAGAAATCATCATATGCATAGTATTCAACTTGCCCCACATCATCTACTGGTGTAGGTGGTGAAGCGTCTGTTCCATCATTAAATGCTTGATCGTTTGCGAATGCTTGAGGTCTACCTATTGCAAGGTAATACTTATCAGCAGTCTCGCCAAAACTTTCTTCAAACTGTCTGGCGTTATGTACTCTAAAATCTTTTGTTATTATCGCTGGCATGTTATCTCCTGAAACTATTTATACGTTCTACCTATCATCTTGTAGTATTAATTTGAGCAGGTATAGCATATCTTGTACCTAGTCTCGTATTAAAGTCTCCTATTTGATTTAACTCTCCGTCAAGTGAAGTATCACCTGTACCGGTTAATCTTATACTATTTATCCGTGGAATAGTAGCGGCATTTGAATCCATAGTAAGTTGTCCATCTCTATTATCAGGTTCTCGTTTTATTTGTCCATTAAATAATACATCTTCTAATACTAGATCATCGCCTGCGTTTGTAGATGAACCATCTGTTCCATCTAATAGAAATCTATCTGGTACATGACTAAATGCACCAAAGATAAACTTACCTATACTGTCCATTCTTGCACCTGCATAGACAAACCCTTGATTTATATTGGTTGTTCTAAAACTTGTTTCTCTATCGTCACCTGTTTGTATAGTAATATCTTGATTTAAAGTAACGTCTCTAGTGTTAGTAGTAAACGAAACGTCTCTTTCAATACCTAAAGCAGGACTTGCTCTTAATGATGTACCATCAGTTGTTGTACCTAATCGTCTACCTACCTTCTCACCAAAGATAATTCTAAATGCTTCTATAATCTCATCTTGTTCAATACCCGCTGTAATTGTTCTACCTGATTTTAATTTATTATCAAGTCTTGAAGCAATACTAACTTCACCTGCAACATAAAAACCTGCAGGATGAACAGAAGCCTTAAGATACTCTCTCCAGTCTGTAATGGATTCACCTACTTTTACAACATATGAATAATCTTGATAGTATAAACTATCTTGTATTTTTTTAGTTGTTTCAGAAACTTGACCTCTAACTCCAGTGTATGCACCGTCAGTTTCAATAACAGTTCCTGCAGTAGTTGACATACTTGCTTGATCAGCATTTCTTACTCTTGCTGTTTCAGTTGAACTTGCACCAGTAATTGTAACCTTATCATCAAAGGTACCTGTTGATCCTGTAACTGATAAAATATTTGTATCACCATCGAAACTTTCAATAGTTGCTGATACAGTATTAGTTGTTTCATCTTGTAATCTACTTTCAGTAGAACCATTGTGTGTAACAATAAGATAATCTACCTCATCTGAATTAATTAATTCTGTACCAACAAAACGTTCATTTGATTCAGACCTAATAAAACTAATTTGATTTCCTCTACGAACAGCAGGTTCTGCTTCATTTTCAAATTCTATTATACCTCTAGTATCATCTTCTAATTCTATTCCACCATCATTATCTTCTAATCTAAAAACAGAACTTCTAAAATCTTCTAACAATAAAGGAAAATCATTTTCAACAAAACTTTCTAATTGAATGTTGTCTTCATTTGTTGCAGACACAGTTTCACCTATAGTAAATGTTCCTGATAGTGTATCAACCTGCATGTGTAATTTAGGATTCAATGTTGGTCCTTGTTCATATCTAAAACCATGATCAAGAACTCTTACATCTAATACATTACCAACATTACTTGATACAGGAAATACAGTAGCACTTGAACCAGAACTTGAAGTTACACCAACAGTTGGTAGTGAAAGATAACCTCCACCTTTATTTGTAATTTTAATTTTTGTTATATCATTTGAACTTGAATTGGTTGCAGCTTCCATAACTAATTGTTCACTAATATTTTCTTCTAATGCAATAACACCATTTTCTAAACTATCTTGTTCTAAAGTAAATCCACCATTGACAACAGCAACCTCACCTGCAAGACCTGTACCATGAGTAGGGTTTGTAACAGTTAATGCGTCACCTACTGCATAACCTGACCCACCACTTTCAACAATAATACTTTCTATATCACCATATGATATATCTTCTATCTGTGGTGTTAAACCAACACCACCACTTTGATTATCAACAGGAACAGTTTCACCAACTGAATAATATCTTCCTCTATCTGTGGTATCTACAATAACATCATCAGCAACACTTTCAATATTACATGTAATCGTTACATCTTCATCATCATTGGCAGTACCAGTAAGTGTAGAAAAAGTTTGTTGTAAAATTTTATTACCATCTTCATCTATAATATCATCACCATCTGTTTCATCTATGATAGAATGACCTAAACTATTTTGAAAAGTTCCAGTAATAGAATTTTTATTTAATACTAATGTTGCAACATCTTTCTGTACAAGACCTAAAGTTGTTTTTGCTACAGTTGCAGATTCCACAACAGCACTCGCAAGATTAACAACGGTATTACCAGCAATATTTGCTTGTGTAATTTCTTGTCCAGTAAGTTTAGACATATCACCATTTGAGGGTGATACTAAAGTTACTTTTAAAATTTTTTGTGTTTCAAAATTACCATCTGAAATACGAAGCATATCCACAGTAGGATAATAAATGTCAGGTGTCTCATTAAACAATGCACGGAAAAATATCTCATGACCTTTCTTCGTACCTTTACGTTTATATAATGATAAAATATTTTTTGTAAGTTGTCTTTTATTTAAACCACTTGTTAAATCATTAGGTATGGTTTGTAAAAAACTATTTCTAAATTGTATAAAGAAATCATCTAAGGTATCATTCACATCAGCATACTCAAGGAGTTGTGATATAGTTTCGTTAGGGTTTGCCCTATACTTTGATATCACACCTTGAGCACCTGACGTGCCACCTGTAACTGTCTCTCCTGTTACAAACTTTGAATTTGCAGATATATATAATTTTAAATTGTCCGTATCTTCAGCAAGTATTGTTGCTGTTTCACCAGAGGTCTGTCCAGTAATAATTTCGTTTTTACTAAACTCACCTATTGAACCTTCTTCATCCAAAATATAATCATCAGCATTATTACCACTATCGTCTGTGGCATTTAATGAAAGAAAATTTATATTACTAGCAGTTGATGTTTCTAAAATTATTTGATCACTTGCTGTTACACTAGATAGTGTAATCTGAGCTGAATCTAAAAAACGATAATACTGTTTAACGAACTCAACCAGTAATGGATTGTTCGCTTGTATATGTTGCGGAAACTGCCTGCCTACTAGAGGACTTAATTTTTTTGTAAACTTTGCCATAGATTACGAAGCATAACTTGTTGCTGATGTATAACCAATACCTGATGTTGTTTCATATGTATCAGCAGATACAGTAACAGTTGTATTGGCTTCATCAATTTCTAAAACTTGATTTCTTACAGGTATAACATCCACTGAACTAGGTATAACAGTTAACCTAACAGCAGTTGATGTAGCACCATCTACGTTTGAAATGCTTGTGATGTTTAAAGAATTTATTGTAATCACACCAGTTGAATAATTGATTGTACCTTGAGAACTGTTTGAGTATGTTCTTGTGGTACCAACAAGATAATACAATCTTACATTACCTGCACCATCTTCATCTAAAAAATATTCGTTGGTAGCGTCACCACTAATTTTAAATCCTGATGATGTTAATACACCACCACCACTTGCATTATGTCCTGAATGTGGATTATATAAAGCATTATTGAAACCTATTGTATAAGTTGTAGAACCTGTTGTTACAGCTGTAAATGATTTGTGTAATTTAACAGTAGTAATATTTGATAGTATGGAATCATCAACTTTGTTTATTGTTTCAATAAATTTAGAATGTCTGAATATACTATCAAACTCTTGTAAATTGTTTACGTTAAAACTTGTTATTGCTGATGTAATTAATGCCTTAATGCTGTCAGTTGTTTTTGTAGTTGACTTTGCGTCATATTTAACATTTACATTTAATTGTGCTGATGTTGTTTCTGGATCTTCTATGATTGGAGTAATACTTGCTACATTAAATTCTTTTAATTGATTTATGATATCTGTTTTTTTTGCTTCAGTTAATGTTGCACCGGCAACAGGTTTAATTGAAATATAAACTCTACCATAAAAAGGTGTAGCATTATCTTCTCCTCCCCAAACGGAAACAGATTTTGCATTTGCATAAATTGATTTTACTCTACTCTTATAGTCGTTTGGTGTTACTGCTCTATTTTGTGCAGCATATTGTCTTGGTGCATTGAAACGAATACTATCTGGTGTTTCTGGTTGAGCACCGTTGGCAGAATTGGTAGCAGTAGATAAAGAAATATTAGTAAAGCCTCCAATGTTTCCTGACAAGCTAAATAAACTTGCACCATTACTTTCTTCAGCATTTGTAACAACATATGATAATGTCACAATGTTACCAGTTGATAACGCAGCACCAAGTATACCATCTCCAAACTTAATTTCATATTGTTGATCTTCAGCACCTTCAAGATAATAAACTTTAGATGTTGATGTAATATCTGCTAAGTCTGTTGATAATGTATATGTACTTGATGTAGTATCACTTGAACTATTTTGTACTGTAACTTTTAACGTGGTTGTATCTGCTAAATTATTTTTAATTAAAAATCTTTGATCAGCATTTGCTGTATCTGCGGTATAGGTATTGTTAACCAATGTTCCTTCGTAGATAGGTAAATTAGAAAAAGTATAAACACCGTCTGTTGGTGTAATTGTTGTAGCGTCTTTAACAATATAATTGTAAGTAACATTATCAACGGATGTTGTAAAAGTTGTTCCTCGAGCAGCAGTTAGTGTTGAACCTGTTGCATTATTAACTGTAATGTTTAAATATGCTACAGGTGCTGTTGCACTTCTTGGTGTGTATCCAACATGTTTGGCATGAGAGACAATACTGTTTCGTAAATCAGCACTATCTAAAAACATTTCATTAGCAAGAACGTTTGCATACACAGCATTGTAATGTGTATTGTATGCTAGAACATCTAACAAGGTTGCCATAGTTGAACCATCAAAATCGTAGTCTGTTAATTGATCTTGCTGTCGTAAAAAATTTTTTAAATTGCCTTTGATAGTATCAAAGTCTAAATCTGTGACTGATAATTTTTTTGCCATTATCTACTTCTTTCTAACATTGTGGTTATAGTAACTAATTCGCCGGGAACATTAACAACGTAAAAAGCAATTGTAACTTCATAGGCATTTTGATCTAACATTGCTTTTGCATTAACAGATACAAGTCTAGCACGAGGTTCAAAATTTTCTATACATTCTGCGATTGTTCTTTGTAATACATTAGCGATAATAGGATTCATAGGTTCAAACAACATTGCCGTCACACTAGAACCTATTTCAGGATGAAAAGGTCTCTCATAATGATTTGTCAATATGAGATTTTTTACAGATTGTTTTACTGCGTCAACATCTTTTTTGATGATTACATCTTTAGTTGCTGCATTCCTTTCAAAAGATAATGCGATATCTTTATATAAACGTACTGATCTATTACTTGCGTTAGTACGAGAAGCGTCTGAGTATCCTGATTGAATTATTGCCATGTTAACTATTTATCAAGTTACCCTGCAAAAACATTAGAAGAACCTGAGGCTGATGAATTAGGTACCCAAGACCCATGACCACCAGTTCCGTCACCTTTTCTATGTACACCTATACCATTTACAAATACAGTAGATGAACCACCTGTTGCAGGATCACCACATGATGTAGTGTCACCTATACGAACAGTTTTAGCACCATTTGTAAAAACGTCTGGTGAACCAGTAGCATATGCTGTTTGATGAAAAGGATTAGGAGTAGGACTTGCATGACCTACATGACTATCTAATCCAACTCTAGTAACAGCAGGCATTACCCTTGTCCTACACTTCTTTTGTGTTGTCTTCTCTTATGTTTATTCTTAGGTCTTGATCTAGAACTATCTCCAATAGACGTTCTTTTCTTTGGACCTCTAGCATATGATACTATATTAATACCCTTAGCCATTATACATCATGCTCACAATTTGCACATTCACATGATTGACAAGAACCACCACTTGAACAATGACAGCCGTGTCCACAATTTTTACATGTTCCCATTTACTTTTCCTTTTTTTTAGTAGTCTTCTTTTTTTTCTTGACTACTTTTTTCTTAGTTGTTTTCTTTTTTATTGTCTTATTGGGTCCAGCAGGATAATGTGTGTTTAACCCTTTACCCCAATTCTCCCATAATTTACTTAAAAATCCCATAAAATCTCCATCTCATATGCGAACAAACCCAGAACATAGTTGGTCAAGATTGTCGCACCCTTGTTAAACCATTGAAAAATAACACTTTTAATTTTCAATTAATACCAAATAAACCTTGACTTTCAAGAGTTATCCGTGTATTATATATTTATATTAACAAAAAGGAAACATTATGAATATAACTAAACTTGAAAATAACATGACTAAACAAAACCTTTATGAGACTTATAAGTCTCTTAATTCTACTAACGAAAGATTAGAGTTTATCTCTATCATGAAAAACTGTTACTCTAAAGTCTTTGACAT
>Ga0209336_10000048_pt1 | contig 54235 bp, 74 predicted proteins | sample LinPmetageLP32_FD_184042 | JGI IMG/M metagenome (GOLD analysis project Ga0209336, IMG submission 184042) | Marine viral communities from the Pacific Ocean - LP-32 (SPAdes) (version 2) | ecosystem: Environmental > Aquatic > Marine > Oceanic | place: Pacific Ocean | collected 2009-08-23
CGGAGCCTTCCTATTGATGTAGCCATTAGCCAATAGCCATTAAACTACTGCTACCCAAACCTTTATAAATAACATATGGGGCATAAAGAGTTTTAAGCATAGGTGGGTAAGGATTACTTGCCTCATACATATCGCCTCTATGTTCATAAAGATGAGCTACATGTTGAAGTATTCCCATTCTGATTGGCTCTGGTATTGAATAAATTGAGCTATATCCAACTGTATAATTAACTTCTATACCATTAGCGACTCTTAGATTACTCTCCCATGTTTGACCTTTTCTAAGAAGTATCTTCGCAGGTTCTCTAGCGTTATCTAAGTAATATTTTGATGATGCGAATACTGTTGCGTTATCGCTATCGTCATAAGTGTTTATTGAATTAACTGATGCTACAGGTCCGTGACTTAGCGTGAGGTAGTTTTTATAATATGCTATGTCAGCACCAACCCTCATGCCTTCCCATAAAGGGTCCTCAAATTCATTTGCGACATCATAAGACTGCGTTAATACTGTTGTAACTAATTTACGACCTAAATATTCTTCAGCGAACATTCTTGCTGTTTGAATTAAAGGTCTTAGTAATCTTTCGTCTATACCATCTTCAACTCTAAGATGTTCTTTAGCTTCTTGTAGAGTTATCGGCTCTTGAGCCGGTTGCGTTGTTACTACTGTACCTGCCATTATAATCGCTCCAAAATTTGTGAGCCAATAATTAGCACATATAAACCCCATATCATGGATTCAAGTCTAATAAACCTACTGGAGCCTGATTCAAGCCTAGCCTCTATATTCTTATAGCGTAAGGCACATATTTCTTCGTGCTGATCTATCTTCGTTCTGGCAACTTCTTCTTGACTCATATATTACCTGCATAACTGCTTTCCTTTATATTGTATCTCCAATATAGCGTTGAGTCCATATAGTATAGCTGTACTTAACACCTGCTCTTAGAGGTAAACATTCATGCCCATGCGTTAAAGCTCCGGGAAAAAGTATCATCTTTCCGACCGGTATATCTTTATTGCTTATGTTTTGCCTAGGGTATATTAAGTTAGCACCTAGGTAATCATCATTTAACTTAACAGAACCGGTCACTAGCGATGCATCATTATGCAATGCTAGATTTACTTGCGTATCCATTGAATATCTCATCACAAAAGCATCTCGTATGCCATACATCTGTGTTGGCTTCCAATATTGCTCAATTATAGGAACAATATGCTGATTCCAATGTAATGTAAGCTCATCATGTAAATTGTTAGCTGTATCTTTATCTATTTGGCTTAATCTTATTTCTTTTGCCGGAAATTTATCATAATCTAAAGAATCCCAACCACCATGAGCATCTGCTATTTCAATCATGCGTTCACATTGCTCTTGAGTCATCATATCAACCAACAACATATCATCAGCGAGTATTTCATAGCCGTGATTGTTAGGGATATACATTGCTACTTTTGATGGATAAAAAGAATCATATAAATCATCAAATGTTTGTTTTTCAACTTTCCCTCCATTCCCATGATAAATACATGGACAACATTGGGTAATTGGATTATTTAATTGATTGCCTAACTTCACCACTTCCGGCTCATTAGTTTGAAATATATACCCTTCAATATCTAACAGGATTTCAGCTTCTTGTTTTAAGAAAATATCATGTACATATAACTGGTCATCTTCGTCATCTTTAACCGGACGCATATTCATAATTTTTTTTAGTTCACTCACATAACCAATATATGTCCCACTATTCAAATATCGGTATGGCGTAGAAACCTCAGGGAACTTATCAGCATATTCAGAAAGAGGCCAACAAACACGCTCAGCAGAAAATACTGTCTTTGAATTCATATCGTGAAATCTTTCAACTATTGTCGGTAAATCATCAGCATAGAAAACATCATAAGCATCAGTAAATAAAACTATATCTTCATCATTCAGCGTTTCTAAATAATCTTTCATTAAGTTTATCTTCATGCCACCACCTAAGGCAGACATGTCGGTTCCTTTCCACTCTATGTTATTTCCTATATTGACTATATCAATACCATGATGCCTAGCACTCGTGAAAAGTTTATCGCATAACTTTCTATCAGTACCGCAAGTTGTTGCATGTACTTCGTAATGTCTAAAAGGAACTCCATTTTCTATGTCGCTCATTTCCCTAGGAAGTTGGTCACATGAGTCTTGTCGTAAGCCAACTATCTTTCCATGTACTCCTAAATCTTTAGAATGTTTAATTATTTCAGGCATAAATTCATCTACAGGGATAAAATCAATTGGATTTACTTGCTTGATTAAAAAATCAGCAAAGGTTGGGTCTATAACATAAGCTGTCATATTGTATGGATATACAACTGTTTCTAACTTGTCATCTATAGGTAAAACTTTTTCTATATTGTTTTCGTTTCTTTGAAGATAAATAAATAAGTATTTCTTAATTGCTTCTTCGTAATAAGGCTCATTCCATTTATCATTTATGATTGCATCATCTTCCATGATAATACATGGCTGATTAAGTTCAGCACACCTACGCCAAGCATTAATGTGAGATAAAAAACATGCTACTTCATTTTGTTGTAGTGGTCTTTTTTTATATGGTTCAAGCCAACCTGCTCTACCACGAATGTTTCTGAATGTTTCTTGAGTGCCATCAACGGCTTTTATATATTCAAAATCTTGCAGTTTGTTCTTTTGCCATTCAGCTTTACGGTCAGGTCTACGCAGTAGCGATATGACGAGCTTTTTCATCTAATAGCATATATATCTTCGTGTTCAACATAAACGAGATACCCGTGCGATTTTAAGAGATTGCTTATGTATACATCATCTACATGAGCGTGTTCAACTTTTATGATGTCTGGCTTTATATCCCATGAATAACATTCAAGTATATTTAATTCATGCCCTTCAACATCAATCTTTAAATAATTCACATGTGCGAATTCATGTTTAGCTATCAACGAGTCAAGTGTCATACAATCAACTTCAATAGCTTCTTCAAGGAATTCTTGATTTTGCTCAATATCAAATACTCTTTCTCCTTTATGGCTTTCAGCTAACACGCTTGATATACCACGCCTCCAGAAGCCATTTGACCTGCTACCCTCTGATGTATCTTTTGATACGCCGAAACTTATTTTTCCGTTGTAATCGCTTATCGCAAGAGGCTCAATAGTTAAGCTCTCTCTGTTTGGAATACCTTTAACTAAATTCATTAAATTGTTTCTATATTTCGGTGCAGGTTCACACATCACACCAATCCAGTTGCCATTGTTTATCAAATCAATGTTCGTATCAAAATCACAAGAACCTATTTCAATGAATACTTTTTTATAATCTATTTCCATTTCGGTCCCTCTACCCAAGCTACTAATGACTTTCTAGTACCTTTAGTTACCGGTTGCACCATGTGGGATAAAACTGACGGAAATACTAATATAGTTCCTTTTGTTCTAACATCTTTTGAATCCGGAGCTTCGTATTGTGGGTCTATCAAGAAATCACCACCTGTATAATCTTTTGAATCACTTAATTGAATTGTTACTGATAACTTCCTATCTTGTGTAGAAGTATTGCCCCAAAAAGTGTCAAAGTGCCAGTCATAGAAACCTTCATCTTTTGCTTCATAGATAGTGTATTGAATATCTGATAAATAATTAATGTCTACACCGAAAGCAATCTTGTTCGCTTCGTTCGCATAACGCATAATTAAATCATGTATGAATTTTGAATTAGTATCATAGGCGTTTATCCATCTAACAACGCTCCTACGAACTTCTTTTTTCTTTGATACGCTTTCTGAACCGACTGACGCTTCCTGTGGTTCATAATATTCGCATTCTTGAATTATTCTGGCTACTTCCTCATCAGACAGTTCGCCTTTCCACATTTGCCAAAGACTGTTCATAATATCTCCCTAGATTGTTTATCCCATTATGGAATGTAATCTAAGAATAAGCAAGGAGAGTTATATAAAACGAAAAAAAGCTAGTTTACCTTTGAAGTGTTGCAACACCTTATCTGGTTCCCTAGCTTTCTTAAAAGAGGTCTATCGCGAAAAAGCCTCTTAACCGAACCCCGAAACCTTACTCAGGCAGGGAGTTAGCCGGTTAGAAGATAAATTCAAAGGCTTGCCATTCTGAACTGGTAGTCCGGCTTCCTTACCTCCGCAACAACGAAGGGTAGGTTTTTTGATTTAACGAAGGGACTTATAAAATCCCTAACCTACAATTTCTATCAACCAACCATTTCATTATCATCATTTTTTGTAAGAAGTAAACCCTTTTTGGAATAATATTTATTCAAACTTTATCCAATGTATAAAGTCAGCCGTAGTGTTAGTATTAACGACTGTTGCTAGTTGATTAACCCATGCGTAGACAATTCTTGAACTATGCGTGGTGACTACAGCATCAGTTCTATTTAATGTAGTGATATTTACAGCAGATGCAAAACTGCTATAAACGCCACTACCACTATAATCATTTTCTATATCTGCTGCAAAATGAACCTTTGTCCAGTCAGTATCAGTTGTTTGAGCACCACTACCCTCAAAACATAACTTTTGTGAAATTGTCCCAAAAAGTCCACCTACCATTTCATAACCTATAAAAGATATCCATTTATTACTATCAGCATTTGGTGCTAAATAAGAAAATGGAATAGCTGAAGTAGTAATTGAGTCTGTTCCATCATAGGCTACTCCTACTTGTGTTGTAGAATTACCACTAGTTGCTGCTTGTGAGCCACCTGATGTTCCCCACCCTGCAAAAATAGAATTTACAGCTCCTTTTGAACTGCCTGTTTGATAATTACTTTGAGAAGTTTTTATTTTTATAACACCATAATGGTCATTAAAAGAGTGTGTTGAGGTAGTGCCTTTTGAAGTAGAATGAACGCTACCACCTCTATAGGGCTGTCTTTCCCATATCTTAGTGCTGTTCATTGCCATACTAGAAGATGAACCATTGCCATCATGGCTTTCCATCATGTCTCTTATTCCGTCAGCTTGTAGGCTTTCACCTCGTCTTAATCTTGTCATTTGAATACCAGTGTAAACCTTGTTAGTGTCATTTTAAAGTCCATTACTACTTCAGCAGGTACTTCTTCACTAATCCCATCAGGAGTAGGAATACTTGTATATGCAGGTCTTTCATAGTAATAATGTTGCTCTATATCTTCATGTACAACATCTTCATAGAGTACCCCAATATTTTCATAAGACTTTTGTGCCATCATTCTAAAAGCAGGTCCATTACCACATTGCACCCAAACATGAGCCTTGTTTGCACCTAAAGCTATCTCAGCATTTCTTCTAACTGTTGTATAGTCTAGTGAGTAGAGATATGACTTAGAATTACTTTTGTTGGGACTAAAAAGAGTTATAGATAAATTTGCAGAAGTATCTGCAGAATCATAATGACCATTGTAAATGGCAATTAACTTATCATCATCAAACATTGCCTGATTGAAATGAGTATGATTATCAGGCGACCATGAATCAGGACTGTAAACAGCTCTAAATCTAGCTATGAAATAATCTCTTTTTTGATCATGTGTTAGACGAGGGTCAAAAGGGTGTGAACCTGCATCTATGTATGATTTAGAATCATCATAAAGTCTTTGAATGGTTCCATCAGCAATCCATGTCTCCATTTGCTCTGAGGTAGGAGTTATATAAGTGTAAGCCATTACTTATCCTCTAATTTTCTAATTCTTTCCTCTATTGATTCATAACCTTCAAAATCTTCTATTCCTTTTGGCGAATGCGAATCAATGGCCAATTCTTTTATTGCCTCAATTAAGAGAGGTATCAACTTGTCATACCAGACTGTTATGTATTTATCATCAATAGGAGCCTCTGTAACTACCTCAGGCAATACTTTCTGTACTTCTTGGGCACTTACACCAACTTGTAATCTATCGTTGTCATAACCGAGTTCTTTGGCTTTCGCATTTTCAGTGAAATAGTAACCATGTAATTGCATTACCTTTTCAAGAGCATTAACAATCGTGCCATCAAAGTCTTTTAGGCGTTCATCAGAATAGTAAGCAGTAATATTATTGGTTGCTCTAATTTCACCTGCTGTTCCACTAGCACCTGTATTTACACCTAGGCTATTAACTTGAGCATTTGAGTTAGTTGTGAATCCACCTGCAGGTCCTGTTGGTCCTGTTGGTCCTGTACCACCTGAAGGTCCGGTTGGTCCCGTGCCACCATTTGAACCATTGCTACCTGCAGGTCCTGTTGGTCCGGTTGGTCCGGTTGGTCCTGTACTACCGGTGCTACCACCACCACCAGTCTGACCTTTTTGTCCTTTCGCACCTGTACTACCCGTGCCTCCTGTAGGTCCAGTTCCACCTTGCGAACCAGTATTTCCTGTAGGTCCAGTTGGACCTGTAGGACCTGTCCCACCTGTTCCACCTGTCTGTCCTTTTTGACCTTTTGCACCAGTAGGTCCTGTTCCACCTGTTGGTCCAGTACCACCACTTGGTCCTGTAGGTCCACTTCCACCTTGGCTACCTGTTGAACCCGTTGGACCTGTATTACCAGTTTGACCTTTCTGACCTTTAGCACCAGTTGGACCAGTTCCACCAGTAGGTCCTGTAGGTCCTGTTCCACCATTTGAACCATTTGAACCGGCTTGCCCTTTTTGACCTTTGGCACCAGTACTACCACCACCACCGGTTGGTCCTGTTGGTCCAGTACTTCCTGTTGGTCCACTTCCACCTGTATTTCCGGTAGTACCTTTTTGTCCTTTTTGACCAGTAGGTCCTGTGCCTCCGGTATTACCCGTAGGTCCGGTTCCTCCATTACTACCTGCTTGTCCTTTTTGTCCTTTAGAACCCGTTGGTCCAGTTCCACCTGTCGGTCCTGTTCCACCCGTTGAACCCGTGCTACCAGTTGGACCAGTTCCACCGGTTGAGCCTGTTTGACCTTTTTGCCCTTTAGAACCATTACTTCCGTTGCTTCCCGAAGGTCCAGTTGGACCAGTGCCACCAGTATTACCTGTTGGACCTGTATTACCTGTTTGACCTTTTTGTCCTTTGCTTCCGTTTGAGCCATTGCTTCCTGCTGAACCTGTTGAGCCAGTTGGACCTGTTGAGCCTGTTGCACCAGTAGTTCCTTTTTGACCCTTGGCACCCGTAGGACCGGTTGACCCAGTAGGACCTGTACCACCTGTATTTCCTGTAGTACCCTTCTGACCTTTACTACCATTGCTTCCATTACTTCCGGAAGGACCTGTCGGACCAGTTGAGCCTGTATTACCAGTTACCCCAGTTTGACCTTTTTGTCCTTTTGAACCAGTTGAGCCAGTATTTCCAGTTGTACCAGTTTGTCCCTTCTGACCTTTGTCGCCAGTTGGACCTGTAGACCCTGTTGGACCTGTTCCACCTGTTGAACCGGTTTGACCCTTCTGACCTTTTGAGCCATTACTTCCATTAGAGCCATTTGAACCTGATGGACCAGTTGGACCAGTTCCCCCTGTGCTACCTGTAGTACCCTTTTGACCCTTAGAGCCACCTGCTCCTGTTGGACCCGTGCTACCTGTTGAGCCAGTTACCCCGACTTCGCCCTTTTGACCTTTCGCACCGGTAGAACCTGTGCTTCCAGTACCTCCTGTTTGACCTTTTTGACCTTTATCACCGGCAGAACCATCATTACCATTAGACCCTGAAGGACCGGTCGGACCTGTTCCCCCAGTTGAACCAGTAGTTCCTTTTTGTCCTTTATCGCCATTTGAACCATTACTTCCACTTGAACCAGTAGGACCAGTTGGACCTGTAGGACCTGTTGAACCGGTGCTACCAGTTCCTCCCGTACTACCCGTTGTTCCTTTTTGCCCTTTACTTCCTTGTGGACCTTGTATTGAACCACCACTTACGAAACTACTACCATCAAATATATGTAGAGAATCGTCTGCTTGAACAATATAAGCATCTCCTTTTGAATTGCCTGAAGAAGGAAGATTACTTGTACCGGCAACTTGACCTTCAAATGTAATACCTGTTCCTGTTGAACCTGTAGGACCTGTGCTTCCTGTAGGACCGGTAGGACCAGTACCACCTGTTACACCCGTTTGACCTTTCTGACCCTTGCTTCCTGTTGACCCAGTATTACCTGTAGTCCCTGTTTGACCTTTTTGTCCCTTATCTCCATCAGAGCCTGATGGACCTGTAGGACCAGTACTACCAGTTGAACCACCGGCACCTGTTGAACCAGTTGTTCCCTTTTGACCTTTACTTCCGTTAGAACCATTAGAACCGGCACTACCTGTACTACCAGTAGGACCTGTTGCTCCCGTATCTCCGGTTACGCCTACTTCACCCTTTTGCCCTTTATCTCCGTTGCTTCCATTTGAACCTGATGGACCTGTTGAACCTGTGTTTCCTGTCGGACCAGTTGAACCCGTTGAGCCTGTAGTACCCTTTTGGCCTTTAGAACCTGACGGACCTGTTGGACCAGTTGAACCATCAGAGCCATCGTCCCCTGTAGCACCTGTATTACCGGTAACTCCTACCTCACCTTTCTGACCTTTGCTTCCACCAGAACCTGTAACTCCGACTTCACCTTTTTGTCCTTTGTCCCCATTACTACCATCGTTTCCTGCAGGACCGGTTGAACCCGTTGAACCCGTAGGACCAGTTCCTCCGGTGCTTCCTGTTGTTCCTTTTTGTCCCTTATCACCATCTCCACCGGCATTACCAGTATTACCAGTTACACCGACCTCACCTTTCTGTCCTTTATCACCTGCTGAACCATCTCCACCGGTTGAACCCGTAGTTCCGGTTTGACCCTTTTGACCTTTCGTACCAGTATTACCGGTCGGACCTGTACTACCAGTAGGACCATCGCCACCCGTTGAACCGGTTGAACCAGTTGTACCTTTTTGTCCGGCAGGACCAGTAGGACCAGTTGAACCTTGCGAGCCAGTTGAACCACCCTCGCCTTTTTGTCCCTTAGAACCATCATTACCATCAGAGCCATTGCTACCGTTTGAACCACTAGCACCAACTTCTCCCTTTTGACCTTTTGAACCATCGGAGCCGTCATCACCCGTACTACCTGACGGACCAGTAGGACCGGTTGAGCCAGATGAACCTGATTCTCCTTTTTGACCTTTTGAACTCGCCGCACCTGAAGGACCTGTCGGACCGGTAGGACCGGCTGTACCTGTAGAGCCTTGGCTTCCTATTTCACCTTTCTGACCTTTAGTTCCTGTTCCAGTAAGACCTAACTCACCTTTTTGACCTTTAGAGCCGTCATTACCATCGCTACCATTTGAACCATTCGTGCCACCTTGACCTTTCTGACCCTTATCGCCATCAGCACCATCTCCACCTGCCGCTCCTGTATTACCTTGGCTACCTGTATCGCCTGTCTGACCCTTTTGACCTTGATTACCAGTTACTCCGATTTCACCTTTTTGACCTTTTGAGCCATCGCTACCATCACTTGCTCCGGGACCTGTAGCACCCGTAGTACCCTTTTGTCCTTTGTCACCTTGACCACCGGTTACACCAACTTCTCCTTTTTGCCCCTTGCTACCATCACTACCATCTGAACCGGCATCACCAGTTAAGCCAGTTGAACCCGTTGAGCCTTTCTGCCCTGTTATTGAATTACCTTGCTGACCTTTTTGACCTTTGTCCCCGTCTGAACCATCTGAACCATTATTACCAGTAGAGCCAGTACTACCTGTGGGACCCGATGGACCTGTGCTACCGGTAGGACCTGTGTTACCTGTAATACCCAATTCACCTTTTTGACCCTTACTTCCTGTACTACCAGTACTTCCGGTTTGTCCCTTTTGCCCTTTAGCACCTGTATCACCTATATCTCCACTTCTTGCGAATGTAATTATAAGTTCTTCGCCGGCACTAAAAGATGTGGCACCTGATAAATAAGCGACTGGTACTTTAAAATATCCAGAGGCTTCAGTTATAGCTCCACCAATTTGGAATAATGCGAAATCCGTTGCATCACTTTTATTTGAAACTCTTACATGACCTTTGACTGCTGATGTTGAGTCATCAATCGTTCTTAAATATGCTTGTATATCAATTGAGCCTTGGTCTACATCATCAATAAACATAACACTTGCTGATGAAACATTCGCATTGTTAAATTTAACAATACCGGCAGTTGGGTCGCTATCAGATGTATCGGTAGCGAAATTAAATTCTACTGTTTGACCACCGAAGTTACCTTCGTGACCTTTTTGACCTTTTGTTCCTTGTGAGCCGGTTGAACCTGTACTACCTGTGTTACCAGTTGAACCAACTTCCCCTTTTTGTCCTTTGCTCCCTGTACTCCCAGTTGAGCCTGTCGGACCTGTGTTTCCTTGAATACCTTGTGAACCAGTACTTCCCGTTGAACCGGTTGTTCCTTTCTGACCTTTGTCCCCTACGCCACCAGTATCTCCGGTTGAACCAGTTGACCCTTTATCACCTTGAACACCCTGCGAACCTGTTGAGCCTGTGCTTCCGGTAGCACCTGTCGTTCCTTTCTGACCTTGTGAACCGGTATTACCCGTTGTGCCAGTTTGACCCTTTTGACCTTTATCTCCTGTGTTACCAGTAGAGCCGGTATTACCCGTTACTCCTACTTCACCTTTTGAACCTTTATCACCTTGATTACCAGTAGGACCGGCAACTGAACTGTCAGCACCCTGTTGTCCCTTTTGTCCTGCCGGACCTGTAGCACCTTGGGCACCTGCAGGACCTTGAGTTCCAATCGTGACGATATCTATATTATTTGTACTCATCTGCTTACATTTCCTCTTATGGAATAAGTGCCATCTAATAGCCTATCCACTTTGCCACTCGCATCAGTTAAATCTATATCGTAAACGCCATCGCCTACTAATAAATTACTTGTGTCAGTTGCTGATACTTCAAGTGTGATTGTTCCTGCCGAACCACCCATGGCGACTCGGTTATTGGCAACTGTAAGAGATATTACATCACTAGCATCGTCTTGGTTTTTTCTTAAATCCATTTCGGCTGAATAGCCACCTAGATTTATTAGAGTACCAGACGGGTCTTTGAGAGTCAGAGTATGCTTAAAGGTTGCTCCCTGCTCAATGATAAAATGATGATACCCTGCTGCCATAAATAATTCCTAATAAATATATGGTATCTACCATTTCAGCGTCTGCTGTTAAAAGTATAACAAATAACTACTTACTTGGCTTTTTTAGTAGTTTTCTTTGTAGCTTTCTTTTTTGTAGTTTTTTTAGGTGCTTCTCCACCTTCCCAAGCTTCATTCACATCGGGAGTTGATTTATCATCTCCTACCAAATGACCTTTTTCATTTCTAGCTCTTTTGATTTCAACTTCAGCTTCAACTTCAATTGTTTCTTCAACTGAATCCATTTTGACTTCCATCGCCCAACCATTAGCAACAAATTGCTCCATGTTGTTAGCCATTACATCATTGTCAGCTTCAACAACGCTGTCTGCAGTCATTAGCTTAACTTCCATTCCTGCTTCATCAATAGCAACAGGTTTAGGTACTAATATTTTATATTTTTTATTTGCCATTTTAATTCCTTAATAAAGTGGGGAAGTTTCCCTCCCCACAAGTTTCTACAACCTAGCTTATGCCGGTGCGTGTCTTGGCTTACCAAGAATTACACTTGCACTCACTGGAGTTCCAGTGCCATGAGTTCCGCTAAAGTTAGCGACTACTCTTACATATCTCTTTGTACCTAAGTACTCAATCTCAGAGATTTGTGGCGACTCAGCATTATCGTCTAATGTAAGGAAATTTCCATTAGCACTTAAAGTGCCATTTACATCAGATGACTCGGCATCACTCCAAGAAGAATTGTCATCAGAATGCTCTAATTCAAATTCAATCTTGTTTGTGCCACTGAGCGTAATACCTTCAACACCTGAATCAACAACGACAGCTACATTTTCATAGCCTTGTGTGTCAACGCCAGTACCGTTAGCATCAGCATCTAAAACTGCAGGAGCTATAGATTGCATTAGTTTAATGTTATTACTTAAATCTTGCATTATTTACTCCTTATTAAGATGATATTTTAAGTTTAGCCAAAGCTTCAGCCTGTATTACTTGACCACCGACTCTACGCCTAGCAATGTATCTAACATTACCAGTTGTTGCTTGAGTTAGGTTGTCTTTCAATACTGACATATTGACTCTGTCCACGATCATGTACCCTCTTCGGAAATCACCGAAAGCTACTGGGAATGCATTAGACGCAATGTCTGGCATATCTGTAGCTTCAACATAGTTATATCCTAAGATAGAAGCAGTTGCTCCACCTTGTAATGACATACCAGTTTGGAATACATATTGACCTGCTGTATCTTTCAATTTTCTGATTGCCGCAAGTGTAGTTCTGTTAAATACAAAAGTACCATTTCTTGCGTAGTCAGACTTGATAGAATGAACAAGTGAGATTAATGAATCGGCAGTAATAGCTGATGCACTTCCACTGTTTGTTTCTGTTAATCCAGAAGCAACCATGAAGCCTTCAGGTTTCCCTACTGCGTTACCCAATACGAAAGCATTACCTTCAGCTTTTGCGAACTGCTCAGAAAATTCTGATTGCATTTCAGCTTCTAGGTTGAATACAGTATCTTCTAAATCTTGTTCAGAAATATCTACTAGAGCGTATTGCTCATGTGCAGGTAGTTCTTCAAGACCGACTCTGTATCCGTCAGTTTCGCTACGAGTTCCGCTTTCAGCGACCCATTGTGCAGAGAAAGTAGCAGTTTTCTTTGGTATTTGAATACTTCTAGAGCCTGTGCTTCTTACTCTCGCAATACCTCTAATCGGAGATATTTCAGTTACTTGCTTTAGAAGTTCTCTGATATATTCCGGTGGTGCTAAATATCCACCTGTTGAGTCATTGCTTACTGTTAACGCTTTCTTTTCATCTGCTTCAAGTCCATTAAGACCCTTACGCAAATAAATGCCAAACGCATTCGTATAATCATCTACCTGTTTTGTATCCATTCCTGATGCAGGTCTTTTCAGAACTGTCTCAATTTTTTCTACATGGTTTTTGATTACTTCGGCTTCCGCTTGTGACTTTTCTAGTGTTACTTTAACATCTTCAAGAGCAGACATGTCTGATTCCATCTTTGCTAACTTACTTTCTAAATCGCCAACAGCTTCACCTTTTTCTAGCTTAGCCAATCTATCGTCATTTACCTTTTTAAATTCTTCAAAGGTTGAACCGATTTCTTGGATAGCTGATTTTACATCTTCCGACATAATAAATCCTCCATTAAGATTTTAAGGTTAATTTTATTTTCTTCACCTCGTCTAAGATTTCTGCCATCGTATCAGCCTCTCGCTGACCGAATGACTTGTGAACAGCACCTGCTGCCACTTTCGCTTCTGAACGAGAAAGATTGAAAGCATCTCGCAATCCATTTTCCCACTCTCTAATAGTAATATCTTCTCCTTTAACACTTCTAATCATCGCTTTAGGATTCATAGGGAATGTAACAAGGGATACTTCCATTAAGTCTACCTCTTTGATAATACGCTTATTGGTGCGTCTATCATAAGAAACTTTTTCAGGGTTAACTCTGAAGCCTATTGAAAGACCTTTTAAAGCACCCATTTTCATTAACTCATAAGCCTCAGCACCTGCTTGTGTTTTTAAAGCAAGTCTACCTTTCACTTTGAGTCCGTGTTCATCTTCTTTGATTGAATCAAATACACCGATAGGCATATCTGACTTATGTTGATATAAGAGTTTTACATCTACAGGTTTTTTTTGTTTGAGCGTTTGAGTGAAAGCACCATACTCTACAACATCATTACCTAAATCTTTGTTTCCAAAAACTGAGCCGTATCCTTCAAATTCTCCGTACTCTTTTTCTTCGTCATCATCTTGACTTCCGTATGCTTTTATTTCTGCATCAAAATCAAGTGTTTTGGATTCGCTAGGTTTTTTTGGTTTGTAGCCAGAAACATCATTGCCTACGAGTTCAATATATTCATCGTGGGTTTTGCATGGCATATATATTTTGTTCCCATCTTCATCATGGGAGTGTGACCCTACGCACCCGATAGCCTCGGCTCTTTCTACTGCCTCTGCTTCGGTCGTGAACACATCTTCACGGATTTGTTCTTTTACATCATTCAAGTTTGAATCTTCTTGCGAATCGTGAACGCTGTCACGGACAGTTGCTAAACTTTCATTACTCATACTGTCCTCTCTTTATATATTCTTAAATATTGCTCAATATTCAAAGAGCTACTCCTATATATAGTATCTTATGTCTGATGTTATCACAATATATACCAATAAAGAATATTATGTGACTTCGTCGTCCTCATCAGCGTATATGATTACACATCTACAGTTGATTACATTCTTCGCTCCCCCTTTTGGGTCACCAGCATAACTCATAGGTACACCACCAACTATAAAGTCCTCATTCATGCCAACTGTTTTACCATTAACTTCAGCATGGTCGGGTCTTGTTCTAGCATCATTTGTAGCTACCCATTTCTTTACTAGCTTAGTGCCTAAGTCTTGTTCAACTAATGTGTGATATTGATGTGAGGCAAAACTTGCCGCATTGTGAGTCTCCGTCCGAGCTATCATTCTCGCTCTTGAAAGATTTATAAGATTATATTTTGCTGTTATTGAACGGGCGATATCAGATATCGTTAAACCTTCTGCTCTTAGTTTCACTATGTCTCTACTTATCCTTGCCGACATATTAGCTGTTATGCCTTGAAGAAATAAAGTTCTAGTCTTGAAGTATTCCTCAACCTGTCTTTCAAAATCAATTGACCTACCAAATACGAATGCTTCCTTTTGATTATTCATTCTTTCATTATGTTCGTAGATATTCTTTGACACCCTACGATAATGTGAAAGGACTAATGGTATAAAATCTTCATTGAGTGAGCCGGTCGCAATATCTCGTTCGTAAATACCGAACTGCGTATATAGGAACATGTGAACATTGGTGAACTTACGAAAAAGGCTATCTAACTTTCTTACAAACCTTTTTTCAAGATTGTTCCTGATAATAAGTTGTTGTCTTGCTTCTTGACGAGAGTTGATTCTACCTTTACGAAAAGACGCGAAACTTTTCTTTTGTTTTTGCATTACACTTTACGCAAAGTCGCAAATCTATGTCCTACAATTACATCAGATGGTTCGCCACCTTGATAGACTCTTATTAAACATGCCGGATTATCTTCCGTAGCATTTAAAGTGAAGTCAGTTTTTGGTACTGGTAATTTACCTTCTTTAACTATCTTTGTGATTTTACCTCTTGCTCTGCCACCACTTGAATCCCAACTGACCATGTCCCCAACTTTTAAAGAACCTGCTTCAGCTTTTGATTCATTCTCAATTTGAGCTCTTTTCTTTTTCGCCCATGATTGACCTGCATCGCCACCCCATAATGCCCAAGCTATCCTTCCGTTTGATGGGTAGCCTTTTTCACCCGGACTGAAACCATCAGCCTGTTTATCTACTTCATGCCTTGAAAAGAATGAGTGCATACGAGTTACCGTGTCTAAGGAGAGTTTTTCTTTATTGCTGATAGAGTTTGCCCTAGCCATTCCAACCGATGTACCACCTCTACCGAATTCTTTTCTCCATGCTAATCCCTTATTCGCTTCTGATATCATTCCAGAAGTAGGCGTTGTATCAATATCGCTCAACGCTTTATCCATCGCATACCATTCTTCAAACTTTTCATCTTCATCATCACTGACCAAATCAAGCTCATCTTCTGATATAGGATTATCAGGTACGGGAACAGCATCATCACCGATTGGGAATAAATTAGCTGATATGTATAAACCATCGGCACCATCAATTGGTTCAAGTCCTATTCTTTCCCTAGCTTCATTCCTTGTCATGATGCCTTCTCTTACAGCACTAGAGACATTCTCATATATTTTCTTTCTACGCTCTGATAAAGCCGGTATTGAATCAACATCAAATCTTAATTCTAATCTATCGTCAAACATTGGGACTAACCACTCGTTCAAGTCAGAAGCAACCTTTGATAGATGTGGAATAATTGTTTCTTCGTAAAGTGCGAGTCTAGCTTCGGCAACATTAGAATAAGTTTGAGCATCAGGCACTCCTACTAACTGGCTTGGTACTCCGAAGCACATTGCGATATCTGTGGCTGACATATGTTTAAGATTTAAGAAATCCATGTCTTTTGGTGATAGACCCATTTCTTTCCAATCAAAGTCGCCTTCAAGAAGCATAGGTCTACCGGCATTACCGACACCTGAAAATCTGTTTTGTAAATCAGTTAGTAATTGTTGTCTTTGTGTTTCTGAAAGATTGACTGCAAAGCCTTGGTCATCTTTAGGTTTAAATACAATAGCACCACTCGGTCTTGCTCCATTACTTAATAAATTAACATTGTGTTTACTTGCCATATTGAATTGGTCAACTTCAACTGCTGCTGCTGATAATGGAGAACAACCATAATAGTCATCAAGTGGATTCCATAGCTTCATGTGTTTAAGGTCAGAGTAACCACTGTCCTCATCAACGGGGTATGTATCTACAACCCTACCATTTACTGAATACTCATACCTATCCGGTATAGGTTTGTTTGAGCCTTTAATAGTTATTCTGTCCGGTCTTAATTGATGAAGTTCGCGAGGAGCACCTTGGTCAGCACCAATTTTTAGAACATAAGAATTACCACTCAATAATAAATATCCGTGTAGACTTGTAAAAAATTCTGTGTAGCTTTGTAATGGGTTGGGTCTAAGTAGTAAATCAATAAGAGGGTGGTTCTCAACTATTTGGTCGCCGTTGTATAACATGAAAGGAACAGCACTGGCACCTTTTGATACTTCATTAACGCAACGATATACAATCGCATTTTTAAGATAACCTTCATTCGCGAGGTCTTGATACTTGTATTCTTTTCTTTGGTTAGCGTCTACGCCAAAGTAACCCATCATCTTCTGATTGTGTTCTTTGATTTCATCATCAACATTAATGTTAAATAATCTTTGTATGATATTTCTTTTATCTGCCATTAGCTAACTCTCCATGCTACATCGCCTCTAGATTTAGATAGTTCAGCCAATCCCCAAACCAATGCGTCAAGTCTATCTGGCGATTCTTGGTTCGCCTCACCAGTGTATGAACACATTTGGCTTTCTAGCTCTGGGAACATTCCTATATGATGCACTCTCCTTTGTTCGTAAAGTGCGGCAATCGGTTCGGCTCTAAGTATTTTACCTCTTGTTGCCCTTACAGCACGGTAAGGAACATTAGGGTCAACGCTTCTTAGTAACCTTTCCACTAAATCGCCTCCATTGTTCACCTCTGCGACTACTCTATCTGCACCCCATTCATAAAATGCATGGATAGTTTTTTTCGCCCATTGATCAGGACTGTATTTCCCTGATATATCTTCTAATACATAATACTCGTTATTGAAGTCTTTGCCAACCACGACAATCCCAGTCTCATCAGAGTTGGCATTGGCAGTTACAGCAGGGTCTACAGCTACTATAATTTGTGTGAGGTCTTTTTCAGTATTAGCCGGTAATCTTGATTCTTCAATGAGGGCAGTTTTCCACAACGCACCTTCAATCATATCTATGATTTCAGCATACAGTTCTTGCCTACCTAAATTAGTGCCTTCATATTTTTCTTTCAACATAGCCAAAGCACTACTCGCAAGATTGGCCTCATTCTCAAATGTTGAACCACTTGTAACTATACAGTCATCTCTTTCAACTAAATCCCTGATTAGTTTCGTTGGCTTGGGGGTGGTAGTAATAATACATTGAGGGTTTTCACCTAAACGCAAACCAAACATCAATTGGTCAAATGCTTCGGGGTATCTCCATGATGCTAATTCATCGCACCATGCTCTATGAAACTGTGGTCCTCTTAACCTTTCTGGCTCTTGAGCCGCATACCCCACTATCTTACTTCCGTTGTACAATCTTATTTCTGCTAAAGATGATGAATACCCTTTTTGATTATTTTGGTCTAAACAGTTTTCAGGAATAACCGAAACAAGACCTGATGGTCCTCCAAAACATACACGCCTTAAATCTCCATGAGTAGGAGCAACAACAGCACATATACTGCCAGGATTTTTCAAAGCATAGATTGCGATATCTTGAGCACCTGTTCTAGTCTTACCCCAACCACGACCGGCTAAGATTAACCAAATGAAATGCTCTGCTTCCGGCTGAAGTTGTTTCTCTCTAGCTTGTGCTATCCACTTAGTGTATAGATTCCAAGTCGCCTCTTCGCTTAGCGTTTGCAACTTCGTCCAAGAGGTCCATAGCTTCTCGGAAAGATGTGGTGTCTTTGACACTGGCGTTGATGTTTTCAGTTGATTCTCCTAATGCAAGTTTTGCTATTCGTTGAGCTGTATGAGCAGCACTTGCGAGGCTCCTAATAGCTTGTGGTGGTAAGGGTTGTTTGCCCTCATTTATTTGTTTGTTATTTATCTGTAAGGATTGTGCAACTGAACTGTATATACCTTTCGCTAAATTGATACTACTGCTATCAAAATTTGTAGCCTCTTTTATTCTATCCTTGGTTCTTTTCTCATCTAATTTTTGTGTGAACTCCTGTTGAAATTCTGCTCTTTGTTGCTTCCAGTTTTCTGATGAAGCTAACCGATATAAAGTTGACTTAGCTATCTTATTTTTCTTTATGATTTCATCAAGGTTCGGAAACACTCTTTCTTCTGCACCGTCATACCCTTGTACAAACTCATTACGCATTTTGAGTTTCAAGTTTGGGGTTAGTTTTTTATTTACAGGCTTCTTATTACTCATTATTTCTCACTTATTCTAAACATCTTATTCCATAAAAGACCTATATTACAACTATTTATAGTATTGATACAACTAATATTCCAAAAAGGGTTTACTTATTTACAATAATGAACAATACTTAGTCCGTTGAATAAATTGAGCCGAAAGGCAAGGAGTAGTAACTATGAATAACTTTACAACTAGAACATGGTCAGAGGCACTCGCCTTATATACCAAAAATCAACCTTCTGATTGGTCACATATCCCTGATGCTGAACTGAGTGATGAGCGATGTGGTGGTTGGATAATGCGTGATGCCGAAAATTATTATATTGGCTTCGTTTCTAACTACGGGTCAGCTACCTACACTTCCCATAAACTCACTACTGTAAGAACTAAGTTTGATGAGAAAGGTCGTGTACTCAATCCGTGGGAGAAATCATGATTTTATACCATGGTACTAATACACAGCATTTAGAAAAAATACTCACTGAGGGTATAAAGCCTAGAGGCAAGAATCAAAGCAACTGGGAGGAGAACCCAAGTCGGTCAGACATGGTTTACTTGACTAATTCCTATGCCCCATATTTCGCTCTATCACAATGTGAGGCTGACCAAGATTTTATTAAGCCGGTTGTGATTGAAGTTGATGTGCCTACTAAAAAATTATTCCCTGATGAAGATTACCTTGAACAGTTCACTAGGAATGACCCTGAGTGGAAATTCTTAGTTGATAAATGTGATATGGCTGAAAGGACTGCGATGTTCAAAAATGAGCTTACTAAGTACCATGAATATGGCTTACAGAGTCTACAAGGATTAGGTAACTGTTGCTTCAAAGGAATCATTCCTCCTAAGAGGATTAAACGATACACGATTCTTGAGGCCTCCCTTGTACTCACCTATTCAGACCCTACCATAACTTTAATGAATCAAATGTTCATGGGTAAACAGTATCACGACATTTGTAAAAATAAAATTTGGGAAAAGCCTTTTTCATTAAATGTTTTTGAAGTTTAATAAAATATTATTTCAGGAGAAATTATTATGAATATATTTGCAGTTGCAAAAAGTCCTAGGGTGTCAGCACGCTCACTTCCAGATAAGCTAGTGGTAAAAATGCCATTAGAATCTGCACAGATGTTAAGCACATCGCTCCGTTGTTTCATGTCTGATGATGCTTGTAATACTCTAGGCATCTATAAGGTTGCTTTCAAAAATCACCCTTGTACGATATGGGCGAGGACTAGCCGTTCAAATTTTGATTGGTTAGTTGCACACTTTGAAACTCTATGTGATGAGTATACAGCTAGGTATGATAGGGTTCATGCTTGTAGGAGGTTGTTATACGCCTTCAAAACTTTCCGTGTATTTATTCCAGATGGTCCTTTGACTCCTTTCGCTCAATGTATGCCTGATGAATATAAATCAGATAGTCATATTGAAGCTTATCGTGATTATATGGTTGCCGAAAAAACTTACGCTGTTTGGAAGTTTACTGAACAGCCTCAATGGTGGGTGGCTTCATGAGTATAGAAATGATGAATGGTGCTTGGAATACTGATGGTCTAACACCTACTAAAAAATTGATTCTTTTACTACTTGGTGCGTACGCTGATGAGAATGGTCAATGTTATCCGTCCCACCGTCATATAGCTAAGAAGATTGGTCTTAAAGACACTAAGGGAATACAGAGAACTATAAAAGAATTTGAGGAAGAAGGCTTACTAAGAATTGAGCATCGTAAGACTGTAGATGGTGGATATACTTCAAATAAATACACTCTTTTACTACCTACGGGTAAATCCACCCCCACCGGTGTAAAAAAGGTGACCGACCCCGTGCCAGTACCCTCCAATAAAAAAGATGATAAAAAAACTAATATATTATATCCGGAGGACTTTGAGTTCTTCTGGAAATTGTATCCGAGGCGTATCGGGAAATATCAAGCCGGTATCTCATTTGAAAAAGCACTTCACACCGTCCTCTATGATGATTTGATTCACGCTACCAAAGTGTTTGTTCAAGAAATGAAGAATACAGAAGAGAAATATATTGTTCATGCTACTACATGGCTCAATCAGAAAAGGTATTTAGATTATAAAGACGGGAAGATTGATAAGCCTAAACCACTTAACAACATAGCAGGATAAATTATGAAACAAACATTACACCAAAGATTAACTGAAGAAGGCATATCGCTTGATTATAAAGATGGTAATAATAAAATTCATTGCCCTAAATGTCAGCCACCTCATAATCCTAGAGATACCCCGTTATCATTAACTGTTAAAAGTGATACAGCAGTTTGGTATTGCCATCATTGTGAATACAAAGGTACATGGACAGCTGACTATAATGTATTCAGACCTTACACAAAACAAAAAACATACATCAAGCCGGTTATTGAAAACGCTACATATCCGGATAGCATGTTTGACTTCTTCACGAAAAGAGCCATCAGCAAAGAAACTGTTAAGGCTTTAAAAATATATCGCGAGGCTAGTTGGATAGCTTTCCCTTACTTTGATGATAAAGGTAATACATTAAATATTAAGTTCAGGACTCCTGATAAGAGATTTAAGCAATCTAAGGAGTCACAGCCAACCCTTTACAACTATGATAATTGTTACGCTAGTGACACAGTTATATATTGTGAGGGCGAAATGGATGTATTGTCCTTATATGAAGTCGGATTCCCGTACGCTACTACACTTCCAAATGGTGCTCCAAAAGAAGCAAAGTTTAAAGATGATGATGCGAGGTTTGAGCCACTAAAATTTTGCCCGTTAGTTGCTAAGAAGATAATCCTGTTTACTGATAACGATACGAGTGGTCGTGCCTTACATAAAGAATTGTTACATAGATACGGGAAAGATATATGTTGGTTCGTTAGGTTGCCGGAAGGTTGTAAAGATGCCAATGAAGTACTTATGAAGCACGGTCAAGCCATGCTCAAAGAGATGGTTGATAATTGTGAGCCTTATCCGGTTGATGGTTTATATACTGCTAAAGATTATTGGAATCAAATTCAAGAGCTTTACGATGGTCAATATGAAAAGCCTTTTGAGATAGGTATGAATGGTCTTGATGACTTATATAAAATTATGAAGGGTACTTTTCATGTTGTTACAGGTATACCTAATCATGGTAAGTCATTATTCCTTGACCAAGTATTAGTTAAGTTAGCTAAGAAGCACGGTCTTAAGTTTGCTGTGTTCTCTCCGGAGCATTCAACATCAATGCACATTAGAAGATTATTACAGATGGTGATTCAAAAACCTTTTGAGGAAAATCTTGATATGCGAATGACTAAAGAAGATATTGCTGTTGGTATGGAATTTATTCATAAACACTTTTACTTTATAGAGGCAAAAGAAGCAGTACCGAATATTGACTTCATTCTCAAGGTCGCAAAATCTGCATGTATGAAATATGGCATAGATGGTTTAGTGATTGACCCGTATAACGAAGTTGATGCCAAAAGAGGTGGCAATGCTAGGGAAGATGAACATATCCGTGACTTCATATCCACTTGTAAACGATTCTCAAAAATACACGATATCGTTACTTGGGTTGTTGCCCACCCCACTAAATTACCAAAGACTGATAAGGGTGGTTATTCTCCACCGACTGCTTACGACATCTCAGGTGCGGCACATTGGCACAACCAAGCTGATGTTGTAATGACTGTACATCGTGATTTTGATGAAAACTCTACATCTGTATTGTTAAGAAAAGTTAGAGAACAGGACTTATACGGAAAGATTGGTGAAGCTAAGTTCTTCTATAATTTTAAAACGAGGTCCTACGAGCAGTTGACTACGGGCGACTGGGAATCTTACGACTTTGATTAACACGCTCACGGAGTTCACTGGTGGAGAAAGAATGTTTTCTATCATTGTAATATAATTCAATGAAGTCTAAATGACTGCCGGTGAATTCCTTGTCCTTGTATTCAATACCTAAGAATCTGATATGTGGTCGTATTGTTAATAACATATCAATGATATCTTGCTCAGTAGTAAAAGGTATTACACAATCAACATATTCTAAACCTTGTACTTGCACCCATCTTTCAAAGATAGTTTGTATAGGTTTATTTTTAGTATCTGGTCGGTCAACAGTTGGGTCATTCAATAATCCTACAACGAGGTAATCACAATTAGCTTTGGCTTCTGCCAACATAGCGACATGACCTGCGTGTAACATATCAAATGTACTACATGTATACCCAATCTTCGCTCCTGTTTTTTTTAAATGTTCAATTTTTGCTAACATGATATAACTCCTCTATTTTTTCTTGACATACTTTTTTGTTGTCAGTGTATTTGTAAAACCTTAACCAATGAGATAACTCTAATTGTTTCATGGGGTATTCTGCATACCTACTCATGACATACTCATATCTACTGGCCTCATTAAAACGATTCAACGACATTGCTAATTTACTTACATCAAGCAACCATGATGTGAAGTCTTTTTCTGAATATATAGGGTCAATAAAATATATATGGTCGCCTCTAGTAATGAAGTTATCAATAGCACTATCACCATGACAAAAACTAACATTGTTATTCATTACATCTGCAATATGGTTATTATCAAGCACATCTATATATTCTCTATTGAGCTTTTGTTCTTTGATATGTTTATTACACCTATCAATATAGACATTCCATTTTTTTACATTTAGTGTTTTTGAATTGTAGCTATCAATCACATTACATAAACTCACGACATCAGTATCAGCAGTTTTATCTATGTATTCCATTGTTATAGTTTTGCCGATAAGTTTATGAATCAAAGGCGTGTGTAGATTAATATCTTTCGCTTTTTCATACCACTCAATAGCCTGTTTTGAATTTGTTGCAGTTTTGCTTACTTGATTGCCTTGTTTAATTACATAAGAACCGGACATGCCGTACATTCTTTTGTATTCAAGTTCAGCGAATGCTTCTGGGGTTAATGCTTTATCATCAATGTAATATGTTGCTAGGTATTTCTGAAATGAAAGTTTATGGTACTTGACTCCGTTCTTTACTAACCAAAGATGAATCTGTCTGCCATATTTTTCTTCTGCTTTTTCTGAGTCGCCATTACAACTTAATTGACCTCTAGCTGTAACAATATATATTTCCCAACCATTGTCATAAAAGAAATTGAGTTTATCTATAACTTTCTGATTAGGTATTGCGTTGTTCCAATCCCTGTTAAGAGTGAAACTTATAGTGTCATCAAAATCACAATGTATTCTTTTGTCGTGACTCATACGCTTTCTTCCAAGATATTATAGACTCTAGTCTTTTATTATCACCATCTTCTGTGGTCCAATTTGGGTTCATTTTATATTTGAGCTTCACGAAATCAGGAAACTCATCTCTCAACTTTTGATAGCACCATTGATGCGTTTTATTATTTCTAAATTCAGAATTACCACCTTCTTTCCCGTGTTGATGAAAAAAAGCATAGTTGTAAAGAACTAAATTCTTCATACCTTTCGTGAACATAGATAACAAAGCATAAAAATCTTCAAAATTCTTAGCACCAGTTTTTTTATATAAACCATCAAAAGAAATATCATTATCATCAAACATTTTAGTATTTATGCCATAACAGGAATATGACCTCTGTATCTCTGCTGAATTTTCTAACACTCTATTGTTACCGGCTCTATCTGAAATACCAACCCAAGCATATGTATCAAGAGCATCGCTTACTACTGATAACATTTCCCGCATACTTTCTTTATTTATATTGACGATTCTTCCGGCAGGTGTTCGTTGATAAAACTTCACTTGGTCATCTACTATAAATATCTTTTCACCCATAAACATATCTACTAGCTTCTGCCTAGTGTCAGCGATACCATCAGTGATGCCTAAGTCTATGACTTGTGCCATTGGGTTAAGATGTTGTAAATACTCCACACGGGTCGTATCCGTACATAGATATATATTATTGAGTTGTTCAGCAGGGAATGATTTAAAAGATACTTGGGAATCTTCCCTCATGTAAGTCGGTATGACTATTTTCATGCGTTAATTTTATCGCCCTCTTTCCTATTTTTCGCCCTGTGTAATTCATCGTTGATGCTACCACAATGCATCATGTTTTTTCTGTAGTACGCTACCAGAGATATTCTTTCAAAAGGTTTAGTTGAAGTCATTGCTGTATTCCCATGCACCTCATGTACATCAAAGAAACATACATCGCCACTAGATAAATCAAATGCTACATCCCATCTTGGCATAACAGTAAATCCACCCTCATAAGAACCGGCACTCAAAACTGCTAGATTACCCAAAGCACACTCTAAATCACCGGCATCTTTATGATAGGCAGTTTGAAAGTTTTTGTTGATCGTTACTGTTGTAAAAACTGTATCAGTAATAACAAAATCACTACTCGTTTCATCAACTACTGCTTTATGTTCAGCGAACTTTTCAGGACATGCTTCTTCATACATTTTTGAAATGTACTTCAACATCGGTACACCTTTCGCAAATTTTTCTAAATGCTTTTCCGTGTACATAGTTTGACGACAATATGGAAACCTTACATTCCTATCAAAATAACCGGCTATACCCGACCTAACTTTTTTTGCCCTTGATACTCTACTCAAAGTACCATCTTGTTTTACTACACGAAATCTTTTGTCATTTAATTTGACATTATTGGCTGAATCATCAACTCCACTTGAACCATCAGCATAAGCCAAAGGTCCTGCCGCATTTCCCCTGTTCTCACTTATGGTTGCCGCAGGTTTAAATCCTTCATAAGCATCTCTACATATATTTGCTGGAATTTTATTTTTTCTAAAGAAGAATAATGGCTGACCATCACTACTGTAACAATTACAGTCATCGCTAATAACAGTTGAGTAATCTTTTTCAGAAGCATAAGTACCCATCATATCATTAGCATTTGCTTCTGACATCTTAGGCTCTAATATATATTCAGGTATCTGACTCATTTTTAACTGCCCTAAAAACTATGTCGGAAAAGTTTTCTATCCCGTATTTATCTTTCAACAAAAGCAGACATTGTTTAAATTCAGCTAATTGTTGTAAATCATATAATAGCATAAATTGTTTTACATTCGTTTCAGGAACATCAAATGTACTATCAATCTGCATGTCCCCAATATCAACATCATCAGGTGCATCAAATTCTAACATTGACTCATTTAATTTTGCAATTTCATCTAAATCAAAACCTGTCATATTCAAATCAAAATCAAAGTCAGCTAATTTATCAAACTCTTTAGCAAGTAATTTCTTATCCCATTGGGCATAGTCTTGAGATTTGTTATCCATTAACCGGTAAGCCATTTTTTGCTCATCAGTTAAATCAGTAGCTATTTTTACAGGTACTTTTTTTATGTCTAAAAGTTTTGCGGCTTTTAATCTGGAATGTCCTGCTAGGATTATCATATCTTCATCAACAACTATCGGTGATTGCCAACCATAATTGCTAATACTTTGTGCTACCTTTTCAACTGCTTTATCATTTATTCGTGCGTTGTCCTCGTATGGGGTTATATCATCAACGCTTTTCATTACTGTTTTAAATGCCATTATTCCTCCAAGTCATAAAAGTCATTCGGCTCTACATTGCCATCGGTTATTTTATAAATCATCTCCATCTCATTCTTTCTAGGTATACGAACTCCAAGTATCCATTTGGCTAGTGTACCCTGTGGAATATATTTCCCAGTAGCCATTTCACATATATCTATGAACTTCATTTGAGTTAAATTTTCTGATTGTAAATATTCTCTAAGTTGCATAATTGTCCGTAGGGTATTAACACCCTGACCCCTTTTATTTATTCCTATTTGGAATTATACTGATACTTCAATTGAAAAACAATACATTGAGGAATTGAATAATGAATAAAAATAATCCGTTTGAATATCATGGCATTGAACACTTATCAGCCAGTTCTATAAACACTTATATCACCGACCCTTGTAAGTTCATCTACAAATACTTATTTAAGTTTCCCGGAAAAGCAGGTCCCGGAGCTTGGCGAGGCATTGTCGTTGATGAAGCTGTGGGTTTATACCTTAGTATGGATAAACCAAACATCAGCAAGGTTACAGATGTCGCTATGAAAAGATTTAAAGGTTTAACCGACCATAATGAGGTTGACCATCATGAGCCGAAGGTAGAAAAAGAAAGACACCTCGTTCCTGAATACATTACTACAGCTTGTGAATACTTTGCTAGTTTAGGTAAGCCAGAAGAATATCAAAAATCAATCAGTCTTGAAGTAGATATGCCAGTTCCAATAATTGGTTATATTGACTTGAAGTACGATGGTATCGTGCGAGATATAAAGACAGTAGGTCGTATGCCTAGTGAGATACCAAACACAGTCAAGAGGCAACTCTCATTGTATGCGAAAGCAGAGGACAGCATGGCTATCGTTGATTATGTCAATGTGACTAAAACGAAAACCGATGTTAAATCTATTGTCGTAGAAAATGTAGATGAGCATTTTGAGGACTTGATGAGAGGAGCTAGAGCTATAGAGCGACTTCTTTCAATGGGTGACAAATATGAAATCGCAGAAGCTTTTTTCCCGAACTTTGATTCTTGGATGTGGAGTCCGGAAGAAAGAGCTAATGCATCAACAATATGGAGAAAATGAAAAATGATAGATTTATTAAATGAATGTATTAAAAAAATTGACGCTTTACCAAATGAGGCACCTCACAAGGCTAATATTAAAGGTAAGTGGTATTCAATAGTTGCTACGAGAGTGAGCATATTCAGGGAGGTATTTGGAACTGATGCAAACATCAAAACCGAAGTCTTACATGATGACCTTGAAAGAGTAGTAATGAAAACAACTATATTTGCCCGTCAGCAAGGCGTGTGGGAAGAAATTGCCCATGGTCATGCCGAGGAATTTAGAGGTGCGAATATGATTAATAAAACTTCTGCTGTAGAGAACTGTGAGACGAGTGCCATAGGAAGAGCATTGGCTAATCTAGGTTTAAGTGGTGGAGAGTTTGCTTCGTCTTTTGAAGTTGATAGTGCTATCAATAATAAAGAATCAGCACCCGATGTTAAGGAAACATATCAAACGCGATATGTAATGCTTAATGATAAAGGTGCGAAGATATCTAGTTACACAGATGTTGATAAGTACCTTACAGCCTTGGCGTTGGTACTTGGTCAAAATGCACAAGCAAAAGATAGTGTAAGAGCAGATGCTTACTACAAGCATAATAGAGCTACTATCAAAAATGTTTATGCTGACCTACCAGATGCACATAAGAAGAAAAAGGCTTTCAATGATTTGATTGTCGCTTATGAGAATCGTGAAAACTAGAACTCTAAAAGATTCAGTCTTTATTTGCCTTATGAATGGTAAGTGGTGGACATTTTGGGATTTGAAGTCAGAAATATACGATAAGGTTGGTCGCTTCTATGACCACACATCAATATCTGCCTCACTTCGTGAAATACGCCATTTACCTAGTAGGCAAAGATACGGACTCCCTTTAGATATGAATATTGAAGTCATAGCTAGGCGAAAAAGGGAAGATGGTAAAGGGCATGAATACAAGTTGAATTTAACTGAAATTGAAATTGCTAAAATTAAGGAGAAAAAAAATGCAAGATGAATTTAAAAACGCACCTAGAACGGGACGACTGTTTGCTGAAAACCAAGTCCAATGCGTGAGGAAAGGAACTATCAGTACCCCGTGTGAGCCATACACAAATGATGAGGGAGAACTGGTTACAGATGAAGATAGATATTATTCAATACTGCTTTACACCAAAAGGAATGCTAAAGGCGATGTAGAGTACCAAAAGTATGAGTTATGTTTATCAGTTGGTAGGTTATATATCAACGATAAAAAGAATGAGAACAGTCCTGATATTGATGGTCCTGTGACTATTGATGGTCAGAAGTTCAAATTCTGTGGTTGGAAGAAAACAGCTTCTAATGATAAAGAGTTCACGAAAGTGACTCTGTATGAAAAAGAAGATGTAGAGCCTACTGGTGAACTTGAAAACAGCGACGCTCCTTTTCCTCAAGATACCATAACAGATGAGGACATTCCTTTTTAGATTATGAAAGTATTTCAAGCACTACAAATCCAACATGTCTTAGATGGGAGGCAAATCCCGTCAGACATGATGGACGAACACCTTGTCTACTATTCTGAATCACGAAAATCATTTGTAAGGATTGTTGATATGGATATTGCTCATTTAGTAAGAGCATTTAATAAACTATATCAGCCGAATGAATATGATGAACCGGTTGCAGAAGAATTATCTAAAGCAGATAAAGAGGAGTTGGCCTCATTAAGATTAATGCGAATGGATACCATTGAAAAAATCCGTGAATTATTACACGGGAAGGATAACGAAATATGAAAAAGAAAGTTGATAAAACTGAAAAAAGAAAACTGAAACTGTCTGATATTGATAAAGCAATAAAAGATAAATTAAAACAAGATGGCATTAAAGATAAATGGATAGGCAAACATTTAACTATTGATGTTATCGGATTTGAGGATTAGATATGCTACTAAAATTTAATACAGGGAAACCTAATACTGCCACTGTTCAATTTAGGATTGACCCAGAGACAAGAAAGAAACTAACAATGTTGAGAAATCATTATGGTGTCACCACCGGAGTATTGATTAAAGAAATGATTATTCAATCTTACCAAAGCATTACGCCAAAATCCAAATGAGTGATTCAAAAATGTTTATATATAACGACTATGGATATAACTCAAATAACTCTATAGCGATTATATGGTCAGTAGAAGATGTTCAACAGGTAGTTGAAGATTATGAACTTAAAGTGAGGCTAACTCATGATGAGTGTATGGAAGTATTAACTTATATGGAAAGAAAAGCCGATTGTAATTATGGGGTATGTTGGGAAAATATCTATGATGCGATACTATATGTACATGAAGAAAAGTTCCCGAAAGAAAAAAAAGGTTAGATATGAAAACCGGCAACACCTTGAATATGTGGCTACTTTGCCTTGTATGATAAGTAGAGCCGGATTCATAACACACTCAGGTCCCATTCAGGTACACCATTTATTGAAACCAAGTGATGGTAAGCGAGGGTGGGGTTTGCGTGCCGGAGATGACCAAGTTGTCCCTTTATGTGCACATCATCATGCTGAACTACATACAAAAATTGGTAACGAGTTTAAATTTTTTGAGAAGTATGGAATGAAAGCCGATGCAGGGCAACAGTACGCAAAAGAGTTATTTGAAGGAACTAACTCACAAGATGATGAATATTTTGACGATAATTTACCATTTTAGTCATGAAAAACACTTATTTATTCCAAAAAGGGTTTACGAACATGCAAAAATGATTAAAATGATATGTATAAATTGAAAAAAGGAGAATTGAAAAATGACTTACTTAACTTACGAAACTACTCAAGAAGCCAGAATTGCTTACATTGAGTCTTACAGATTGGTTCATAACTCTGAACCTCAAAATATTGAAGGACGCTCAAGAGCGTGGTTCTGTTTACAGAATCATTCACTTAGGAGGTCTGTATAATGATTACTGTATATCACGCGACTGAGTTCATGAACAACGAGAAGCCTTACCAAAAAGTTGCTTCTATCAAAACTGTATCTTTCCAACATGCCTACAGATTAACTAATAATGTTGATGAGGCTTGGGTTGATAATCTAGATGTCAAATTAGAATGTGAATTACCTGAAGGTCAAAATAGCCTTAGGTCTACTTCTTCCGGCGATGTAATGATTCTTGATGAAGGTACAGACGACGAATTAGTATTCTTTTTAGTTCCTATGGGTAATGGTCCTAGAGGTAATAGGATTTATGAAAACAGTGGCGATACTGAAGAAATAAATAACTTTGATGCTAATGGGTTCTTCTATAACGGGAATCATAAAATCTACGCTAAAGACGGGAGCCTCATGGCTATCTTTACTAAGCCTTCTAATCAGGAGGCTTCATAATGTCTAAACCAAAAATGCACCCTAGCGTACAGCGTGAAATTAGAGCATGTAATCTTGATGAATTATATGCTTTGTTCAGAGAGTGTATCGGTAATACTAAAATACACAAAGATGATAAGCCAGTCCTTCTGGCTTATATTGAAATGAGAATTAAAAAACTTCAAAAAAAAGCAGACTATGAAGATACAGAAATGTCAGATAGTGCTTACATAAAAAAATGGGGGAGTAAATAATGAAGCTTTTAACTAAAGAAATAAAAAGATTGCTTGATAGCAACAACGAGAGGGATTCTGAAGATAGAGTCCCGTACCTCAAACTTTTCAATCCTTGTGGCTCAGCTACTTGGTTGTTGACTGAGTTCAATGAGGGTAGTGGCTTGTTCTTCGGGTTATGTGACCTAGGTTTCGGTAGTCCTGAACTTGGTTATGTATCGCTAGAGGAGATAGAAGGAGTTGAACTGCCCTTAGGATTGAAGATTGAACGGGACATGTGGTGGGAGCCTGAGGGTACTCTCATTGAATACTATAATAAGGCGAGAGCCGAGGGGGAGATATGCAATCTGTAATTTATAGAGTCTATCAAGACTATATGGGTGGCGAGGTTTACTGTATGCAAACAACTGACTTGAAAATGGCTATCGCTAAACTTTCAAGACTACATGCAGAAGGTCTTAAAGCAAATATCAAAACTAAACGCAAAGGAGAGCCGAAAGATGCTTGGCAGTAAAGAAGAACTCATGGAGTTTGAAGATTATGTTGACAGAGAAATGTGCGAGTTTTTAATCGGTCTACAGAATCGTATTAACAATAAAATTGAAAAAGACGAACTTACTTTTTCAGGAACAATTGAAGATTATATGGACGAAAGTGAACTCAACAATATAAAGACATTACAGGGCGAGTTATACAAACAGACCCTTTCATACTGCGTTGCAAAGAATCGCACGCAGAGAGAGGCTCCGGCTATCCTAAGTACATATATTAAGTATGTACAGGTTTGCGTTGAATCTGATTGGGCAGAAGGTCAAATGGGAGGCAGTAATGGACAATACCATTAAAATATACGATAGGTGCAAAATTAAAGGCACAACATTCTTCGGTCAGTATCTTGGTCAAGATAACGATGGCATGGTATATTTTCATGACGAGGAAACACAAAAAATTGAAAAGGTAAAGAAAGATAAACTAATCAAAGCCTATGAAAAATATTAAGGGGAAAATAATGCAAGTACATCCGTATCCAGAATTTCATTACAGCGACACTCAATCTTATGACGAAAACTATTACAAGTGGAAAGATATGTCAGATTATGAAGCCAAACAAGAATGTAGAAATCCATACACTGAAGATGAAGGAAAAAGTATCTTCAGAAAGATGTGGGGTTATAAGGCTCTTACAGGATTGAATGTAAATCGGGTATTTTAGTTTGGATACCTTTATAGCGATTATTCTATGCATCTTATCCGGTTTGTTCGCTTGGGGTTCAGCTTGTGCTGTAAACAATAAGAAGCTATCTAACCGGTTAAGAAAAAACAGCGTAAATAAAAACACTAGGTCGCCTAGGTATGGGAAATTAATTCAATGCCCTAAGTGTGCTGAACAAACTAGAGTTTATCATTTTTCTTGGTCAGCGATTGTTTGTGATAACTGTGAACAAACTGTAGATAAGTTTAGTTGGCGTATAGACTAAGTTTTCGCTGTTTCTGATTGATACATAATATTTAATCCGGCTAATGTACATAGCCTATTCTTTTCGTCTTTACCTTTATCTGATAGTTCAGCTTTATCGCCTTTGACTTCAACATAGCCTTCTTTTATTAAGTCAGTCAATAAATCACTAGGCATATTATCCCCGAACATTATTGACAATATACCACCTAGTCTTTTGGTTTGCGTTTTGCTTAATGCCATTTGACTTCTTTCAAATCCTCATAAAGCTCATGTGCTATTAATATTTCTGATTCAGTGAGGTTATCATCATGCAATGCTTTTTTTAATAATTTTACAATTAATGGAAGTTCTTCATCTTCTCTAATAATTATGCTCATATTAGATATGTGACCAGTCCTCGCCTTCAAATAATAATGCTTCTGCTTCCCTTCTACGAATTAAACCTTCAAGAACTTTCCCACCGGCTTTATTCCATCTTTTTATTTGGGTAGGTACTTCCTCGTACGCTCCTGAATTTAAAACTTTCAACATTGTTGATGACTTCAAATTGGCAGGTCCTAAATTGAAACACCATGCAACTAAAGAATCAAATTGATACTGTGATAGTGGTACTTCAACTAATTGTTCTACATACCCCTCAAATTCTTCTAAATCTAATTTAAGCATTTCTTCAGCGTGTTCTTGTGACCAATTCTGACCAGATTGAGCAGTTCTAGTATGCCCATATCCTATTGTCAGTACATTAGCCGAGCAAAAATATGGCTCTAACCGACAACCTTCAAATTTCTTTATTAAACTAATTCCTTCTTGAGATGTCTGCATTTTATTCCCCCCACGACCCATCTTCTTTAACATGACCTGTCTTTTTTCCACCCCAGTATTCAACTGCGTGACCTTCATCAATAAGCATTTGGCAAACGCTTTTACCATCGTCTGTATAAGGGATACCAAGTATTCTCCCATATTTGCCTTTTCCTAATGATTGTATCTTGAATGAATCTTCGCATATTTCTATAAGCCTATCTTTGGCTTTTAGACCTAATGCTTTTTCCTCTAAGTTTCTTGTTCGTGATTCAGGCGTATCAATACCTGCTAATCTCACCCGTTGTTTGTGTAGCTTTACATCAAAGCCTAAATCAAGCACTACATCTATGGTGTCTCCATCTACTACCCTGTCTAAAATTGCATTATAAACAAATGGCGTAATGCTATCAGACATGATTACTTATCCTTTGCTTTCATAATGTTAAGAGCCAGTAGCTCAATAACTGAATACAATTTTTTAATCATATTATCGTCTTTTGGTGTCGGAGTTAAAGCACAGATGATTGATGCACCGCATACAACAGCTGTTATTATTCCTAACCACTCTCCTATAAATCCAAACATAATATCCTCCTCTGGTTTAATAAGAACCTTGATTCTAACCTGTTAATCATTTTTTTGCGAGTTTTCGTCATCATCATCATATTCCCTATAAAACTCAATAATGTGTAATGTATCCTGTAGATACCTTTTTATTTCTGCCATGTTCATAGATAAATTTTCATATTCTTTAGTCGTCAAAGAATAGTAAGCAGAAATGGGAGCAGAGCCGTCCTCCAAATCTTTTAGATACTGTTCCATCAATTGAGGAGTCATGACAGTCCAATCTACATCCACCATTTGGATTTCTAGGGGGAGTGGTGGGTGATACATTGGGGGACGCTCTGAAATCGTTCTGACCTCAACGGGCTTAGTTTGACTAGGTATCATTGAACACCCAGCAAACATAAAACATAAACTAACTATCAGAAGATTTTTCATCTTTCTCAAATTGTTTTGGGTCGCTTATTTTTTCAAAGTCGGCTTTTAATCTTTTGACGGCTTTGTTAATTTTAATTTCTATGAGTCCGGGTTTAGCTAGAGCAAGAGCATCTAGATCATGGTTCGCAAATGTTGACCTAAGTTTATTTACCTCTCTGGCAGTTTCTTGATTCTGTGCTGACAATTTATTATTTTGCTCTTGTAGTTGTACAGCTTTAGCTAGATGTTCAGCTATAGCATCATTTTGTTGTTGTATTGAATTTTCTAGAGCTAGTTGATTGCCTTTGAGAACCGATATTTGGTCTAACAATCTATCTATATACCAAGAACTACCACTTACTGATAGTATGAGCATGATACCTAGTGCGACTGCAATTTTAGTTCCCATATTGGAATTATTACCTCTACCGGTTATTTTTGCAACTTTCTTACTTCATCATTTATTAAAGGAGCATATATTGTGACTGCTTCTTCTTTACCTTTTACTTTTATTTCATCAATAAGAGATACTGGCATGTCAATTAATTGACGGGTATATTCTGAAATTAATATTGGAGTATCATATTTCCTAGTTGCCACTTCAAGTCTTGCCGATAAATTGACAGCATCGCCTATAACCGAATAATCAAACCTTGATTCAGAACCCATATTACCTACGATACAAGTCCCAGTATTTATACCTGTCCCAAATTTGACAGGTGGCATGTCAGATAATTGACTATTTAATTCTTCAGCTAACAACTCAATCTCTATAGCCGACTTCAGTGCTAATTTGGCATGTTCTTTGCATTCAATAGGTGCATTCCAAAAAGCCATAATACAGTCGCCCATGTATTTGTCTATTGTTCCACCATTAGCCAATATGATATTAGTCATCTTATCTAAGAACATATTTATTAATTCAACTAATCCTTCAGGGTCATCAGCCTGTTTATACTTTTCGCTTATAGGCGTGAATCCTACAATGTCTGTAAACAGGAAAGTCATTTCTTTTCTTTCGCCACCTAACTTCATCATAGACGGGTCTTTAACTAATATATTGACCATGTCCGGTGATAGGTATGTAGAGAATTGGCCTTTGATTTGTTTGGCGAGTTTCCATTGTTCTTTAAACCTTAAATAGAAAGCAGTTGAGCCAGTCAAGAATTGAGATATTACTGCCCATGTAACATCAATCAATAAACCGGAAGCAATTAATGTAATACCACTATATATAGTTACAGCTATTATCAATATCGCTGATGTTATACCTGCGTAAACATTCATAAATGTTATACATAACCAAACGAAAAGAAGTGATATAACTATTATTGATATTTCAGCTATCAGGGAGTATTCAGGTATCCGAGGACTGTCGGGTATTAGTATTGACTCACTAAGTGCTGACTGAATTTTATGTGGCTCTAATAGTCCTACTGGGGTTGCTATTTGAGGCATGACGCCTTTAGCAGTAACTCCTATAAAAACGAATTTACCATTAACATCCATTTCTTGTAAGGTAGTTTGAGGAGTATCCACCCATGATATCCATTTTCTTCCTAAAGTATCAGTCTTAACCGGCTCTAAACCTTGCACAACAACTTCTTCAATTCCTAATTCATTAGTCTTAATAATGTATGTCCCGTTTCCGGCTAGTGCTTTCATTACCTCTGTGCCGAAAGATGATACATAGCCGTCTGGCGTTTTATAAAGTAATGGTATTCTTCTTACTAATAAATCAACATCAGTCGGAGCCGATGAAATACCTTGACCTGCAGAACTTTTTAGAATGTCAATGTTTTCAACGACCCCTTCAGACATGATACCACCTGCATTATCGCCTAAAATGACTGTGCCACTTGGTTCGGGATAAAGTCCGTTAGGTACAGCAAACATACTTAAAATGGAACCACCATAATTTAACACTTGTGCGAATGCTTCATCGCCACCCAATCTATCAGGTTGTGGGAAAGATATTACCCAACCAACGCCCAAAGCACCTTTGTTAAGTAGTTGTACATGAATCTCTGCAAGCCTCTGCCTAGGTAAAGGGTAGCCACCTTCTCTCGCTACATCTTCTTCGGTAATGTTCAGTATCGTGAAATATCCTGATGGCTCATATTGTTTTACAAATCTATCAAATGTTTTAAGTTTTAATGTTTCAGTAGGTGTCGTTTGGTAAACCAAAGGTAGTGATAGGATAAAGATAATTGGGATAATCAAATACTTCATCAAGTAACTGTAGCATAAAGTAAATAATATTATTATTCCAAAAAGGGTTTACTTTTCTAAAATAATGATGATAATGAAATGGTTGATACTGTAAATTGATAAATAGGAGAAATTGAATATGACAATAAGAATAGAAAGAACTGGTGGTTTTGAACTTCAGGCTTCTGAATGCCCTAAGTGTCAGGCTCCCACGCTTGACCAAACTTCCAATCGTGAGGATTGTGAGAACTGTGGCTACTGGCTTGTCTACGCCACTGGCGAGGGTTGGGGTGGCTATCGTGAAGAATAGTCAATACGAGAAACGCTGTAAAGAGTGTTTCACAATAACTGTTTCTGAAAAACCTTTAGAAAATGGTGAACCTTGTGAACCTTGTGAAATCATGAATCAATCTACTAAAAATTCTCACTTAGTTGACGATTGGATTCCTAAACATACACATCAATAATCCTACCTCTTAGGGATTGAATAAATCTGTATTTTCTATACTTGTTATACATCTATCCTGAACTCTGCCTGATAGTTATACTTGAATCGTTACCACCATTTATCCTTACAATTTTACTTACTCCGTCTTGAATAAACAGCACTGTATATGAACCTGAAACATTTAATTGTAAACTTGCTTCTTGATTAACTTTCCTTTGAATATTTAATACTTCACCGTCTATGAAAGTGACTATCTGCGTATCTGGGTCTTGCCCTAACGCTGTTCCTGATATTGCAACTGAACTTGCCAAAGCTAATGCATCTTCTTCTTTAGAGACAGCTAACTCGTCAATGATGTCTAACAAATCTTCTAAAAAATTAACATCAAGATAGTTTATATCTAACTCATTAAACTCTAAGAAATCTTCTTGTAACAAATCTTCAGCTAAGTAATCAATATCTAAATCATCAAAATCAAGTATTGCATCACCTTGGTCAGCATATACCTGCTCATCAAAAGTTTCTTGTTTTTCTGGTGGGGAAACAATCAACATGTTATCAATTATATTTAATGACAAATCAAGTATTACAGGCTTACTAGGTGCTGACTCAAAAACATCAACAGTTGTAGCCTCAAAAGGTTTAGTCAATACCACAGTACCCGTTGCTGTAACCACTTCAATACTGCCACTTGATACGCCAAACTCATCAGGCAATAATATTATTAAACTCCTACCTAGCTCATCAACAGTAGTAGTGAAATCAGTTCCACGAATCGCTATGTTTGCTGTTGGTGTTTCAAGTTTTATATTTTGTTTCGCTATAGCGTTAAATTTACCTGTAACGAATCTAGCAGTCCCAAGACTGAATCTAATACCTAACTCAGCTTTACTCGGGTCTGGGTCATATATGTATTTGGTAATTAGAAGCTTTGAGTGTTCAGTTAAACTAACTCGGCTATCATCAAGGAATGTAATAGCCATACGACCATTTTCAGTTTCAGCTTGGTCATTTTGTTGAATGCTAAAATCTAATTCAGCAGGGTAGTCTTTATCTCTAACTACTTGTGCTTCGCCGTTTAATTCTGATACGCCACCGATTCTAACAACCGGTAGAGCTTCCCCCGTCATTTTGGGTGACACAGATATTAGAATTAGAAGTGTTAGCAATAATTTTAAGATAGTCACGAGCTAATGTTGATGATTGGTTAATGTTGAATGTATTAGTGCTTCCATCTAGTTCTAAGTAAAAGTAACCACTATCAGATGATGTGTTTCCGGCATAACCACTCGCTGTAAAATTAATTGTGTTAGTGCTTCCATTGATGTCCATATAGTTTACAGCATTAGCATAATCTATATCAAAATCAAATGTGTTTGAATCACCAAGTATTATCCAATCAAGATTGAGATAAGAAGCATCATCATTTTCGGCTATTTTTATATCTGCTTCATTACTGCTACCAGTTACATCAATATTCATGTTTATGTAATCAGATATTTCTCCACCTGTACTATTAATTAATAAGTCCCATACATTTGAGTCACCATCAAATTCAAAGAATCCGGTAAAGTTGTCGCCATCAATAGCGTCTGATAAAAATTGGTTACTAGAACCTATTTGATTTATGTCAAGTATCATTGACACACCATCAAGGTCAAGTGCGGTCATAGAACCGGTTGTAGCTGAAGTGCCACCGATTAAATTAGATGAGCCTAGTTGCTCTAAATCAATAGAGGCAGTATTTCCGCTTTGGGTGACTGATATCTCATTATCGGCATCAACTGATACTGCGACTGTTAACAATAATGAAAACAATAACTTATACTTCATGTTTCCAATATCCCCTGTCATAACCGACAGTAATAATATCTAATAATGCACTTTCTATTGCCTTTTGTAAAGCTATAGTGTTTGACTCATTAGTTGCCCTGCCAACTTCTATTTCTACTAACTCAGTTCCGGCTTCAATAAATTTGAATACATCTTGGCTTCTCCCGTGTGAATATATAGTTTTTGATTTGCTTGATTCAATTAATATTTCACCAGTGTTAACGCTTACCAACCTTAGACTCACAGTGACTTTATCAGTACGATACATCTCACTTGAACCAACTCCTAAGTACCTTGCCCCGACACCACCACTCACCATATTCGTTTCATAAGATACAACAGCACCTTCAAATAAAACACCTGCGAATAATAAAGGCAGTAATGCGTTGTCTTGTTTCAACTGCTCCCTCGTTGAGCGTATAAGCTGTCTCTCTTTTGTGAGATTATCAAGACCAACCCTTTCTACCACTCTAAAGAACTTTCCGTCTGATACCTGTTTGAGTGTCCTGATTAGTAATGCTGATGGTTGTTGGGTAATAGCACTAGAGAATAATGCAAATTGACTATTGCTTTTCCTTTGGCCTGTTTGGTCGGTAAATGCAGTTGGGTATACAGCGACTACTGGCATTATTATAGGTGCTACCACTTCTGATAAAGATTCCGATATAGGTAATTCAAAAGGCGTATCCATACCTTTACTTGGGAATCTAGCTGACTCCGTATCTTTAGCTACATCTAAGATGCTACAGCTAGAAAGTAAAAGAACCAATAGGTAAGGTAATCTCTGTAACATTTCCATCTGCGTCCGTTATTTTAAGTGTAATCATTAAGCCATCAGGACTAACTGTATATTCTATTGTAGTCCCCATGAACTCTAATACGCCTGATGTTTGTGGAGTTTCCCCGAAAAGTTGGTCAACCAGTTGTCTTGATAATTGTGCATAAATGCGACTTTCTAAATTCCTTAAAAATCTAGCGAGTGTAGTATTTTCTGCGTCTCTTTCTTGTTGCTCTTTCAAGGCTTTGAATTCAGCTTTAATATCTGCCTTACGATTAAACTCTTGATTTTCAATAGTTAAATAATGACTTGAGGTGCCGACTCCAGAAAATGATGGGTTCTTAAATTTATGTACTAATTCGTCAGCTTGTAGGTTATGCCAACCAATACCTATTATTAAGATAAGTGCTATAACCATTATGAAATTGATTATCTTATCTTTTTGAATGTTATGTTTACGCCTAGCTATCTCTATTTTGCTCGGTCGCCCTTTCTTTGCCATTATGCTCCTTTAACTCAATAGCTGTTTTCAGCTTCTCTTGTAATCGTATCATATCTTGATCTAATAGCCTAAGTTGGTCAGTTAGCCGTATTATAGTTTTTTGCATTTCGCTGACGGCAGGTTCTACAGTTTTCGTTATCGTTATCCAAACATAATAAACAAAGTACCCTAAACCGACTACCATGATAGTTGTGAAACCAAATTTTTCTACTAATGTTACTATATCCATCAATCACGCCTAGCATCAATCTTCCCATCTTCTACGAAGTTTTCTGCTCTTGCTATCCGCGATAGGTCAGGTGCTAAATTCAAAGCACTTGATACAACTGTATCAATCCGAATGATGTCATTGTTCATTGTTGAAGCTCTCACTATCAACATTTTTGAAATACCTTCTACTGTTTTAATCTTGTTGACTAAACCAGTCATCATTTGTTTCATGATTAGAAATATAAAATAACCCATAACTAATCCACTAGCTATAGGCAATCCGACCTTTTCAATTAGGTCAAATGCTTCCACTAATCTTCGCCTTTAAAACTCTTTGAAGCACCCGATGTACCGGCATATAGACCGAACCATGCCGCTCCTGCACCTACCACTATTGATATTAGACCCGATTGCTCAAAGGTAGGCGTAGGCAAATCCATAAACCATATTGTGCATTTATATAACAAGACGATATAAACTGTTAAAAACATACGGGGAAAGATACGCCATGAATCAACAGCTTGTGCTAAATGTATCCATCTTTGATGAGGATTTACATTAGTCACATCTTCTAAGTCTCTTATTTTTCCTTTGAGTTCACTTATTTCTTGAACCATAGCCATGAACTTATTAAGGTCCATTTCAACTTCATTCCTATCCATGTCGCCACCAAAACGACCACTTCCCATATTATCATTCATAATTTACTCCTTTAAGTATATTTATCTTTTACTGCCTTTCTTGCTAGATAAAATCCACCAGTCTTGGCACTATCTCCGAACTTTCCTGAATCAATATCATGATATAGCTTATCAAGTTGGTCTTTGAACTTGCTGTAATATTGTTTCCTATTGTCTGCTTTTGATTGCTCTTTATGTAAGTTTATATTCATTCCCCATACCTCTTAACAATTATTTGAGTTCCATTATGTTTTTGATAATGTAGCTTCTCAAATTTAATCATATATGTGCTTGGCTCTTGAACAGTTAATGTAAGAGTTGTATCAGTCATAGTTCCCTGTAATGTTCCGTCCATGTAAACTTTTGTGCCTGATGGTAGACCTGTAACATTTATTACATCATCAATAGCAGGAGTAGTTGTAGAGAAAGTAAAGTCCCAAGCTGTTTTTTGAACTAAAGCAGTAGCGTCAGAATTAACATAATAATTTTCATCAGGTTGGTTATCATCTGCTAAATCTAAAGCAACATGAGAAAAACCTAAATCCAATTGAGCTGTTTTTATGCCATCATTAATCTGACCTGTTGTAGACCAAACTATTTCTTTATTAGAATTGTAAAAAATATTATATGTTGTCATAGGCTTCCATTATTTAAAAAATTATCAGCAGTAAATATAACATATGAATAAAAGTAGACAGAATCATTACCAAGTGAAGTTGCTTTTCCAACAACATCATCAAAAGTTCTGCCCCCTACATTTGTTAGCTTAAAACTGCTAGTTGTCACATCAGTAATAGCAAGTCCTACAGTACCTGATGATTCAGGGAAAGTTATCTCATCTCCACTTTCTTCATCATCTTCTTGGTATTCAACAGAACCTGAGGAATAAGTAAAAGGACTATATGAGCTTGTAGCTTGTCCACTTGCTATTTGTGTAGCACTACAAAATCTAACAGCATAGGCAGGTGTGTATCCTAAATTATGAGTAATGGTATGCTCATGTTGAGAGTAAGTTGTTGAATTATATGTATATGTAAGTTGAGCACCACTTGTTCTATGTTGTACTTGTGGCACTAAAATATTTTGACCATAAGATTGAACTATAAGACTTTCTACTGCCCTTGAATCAAACCCTAAAGGCTCATCAGAAGTGACTACATTTTGACCTGCTCTTGAAACAAAAAGACCGTCATCACTTCCTCTCTTGCCAACTAAAACTCTGTTAGCCATTAGAATAAAGCCAAGTTTGAATATCGTGGAGCTACATAAGACTTTACTGATAATGATTGAGTTGTATTGTTAGTAATTGTAATTGTTTCAAGAGTATTACTTTCAACAATATTAAATGCTGCTGATGAAGATGAAGATGTATTTATATTTAATCTGCCAAAACCTATAAAACCGAAAGCTCTATTAAATGAAATACTTGATAAATCAATGGTTGCTGTAGCTCCTGATGTAAGTGTAGTGGTTGTAGTTGTAGCACCTGCAGTTGTTATTGGTGCTAGTTGAAACATACCTATAACTCTTGAAACATCAGTAACAGAGCCATTATCAGTATTAAAAATTAATTCATCTGCTGTACATGAAGTCACATCTTTACCAGTCCTTGAAACATACAATCCAAAACCTGCTGAAGCAGAACTATGTCCATGATTGGTATTTACATTTTTTCCTAAAATTAATCTATTAGCCATAATAAGTTGAGTTCATATATCCGTAAGCTAGAGGTATTCTTAAAACAAAAAAAGAACAATTACCACACTGTACAAGGTTTTCGTCATTATCTTCTAATATGTTATAACTTCGCCCTCTACCAACAGGTCCACCTGCTGTAAAAACTGAAGCATTGTTTCTACCAGTTCCATTACCTGTACCAGTAGGAGCAGTTGATGCACCACTAGCAGGAAACATATGAGTAGCAGTTGTTTCCCATATACTAAAAGTGCTTACTTCTTCAAAGCTGTCATAATCTTCTTCATCACCATCTTGTTGAGCTGTACCTGTATTTTCTTCTGCTAAAGTTATCAAAGGTATATAACCTAGTCCTGCTTTAGTAGAACCCGTACCTGTTAAATAATTGATACCATTAGAGTCAATAATACCAACAGCATAAGTTGCAGCATTTATACCTACTGAGCTTTCAAGAGAATCACTTGCAGGATATGAAATTACCATATCACCATTAGCAAAGGCTTTTTCAAGACGGAGTCTGGCACTTCCTGCACCTGCACTATTTCTAAAGGCTTGTATGCCTGTTATTGAAGCACTGTTAATATCATTTTTTATATCATTACCATTGGTAACTAGGTTTCCGTTAAACATAGTAGTCACACTTGTAAGCGTTACTGTAGTCCCATCAATGATTATTTTTTTTCCTCTAAGGTCAGTACCATTAATAGTTTCATCAATAATAACTGTACCAACTGTTTGAGGGTCAGAATCAGAATTATTGCCAACAAAATCTAATCCGTTAGCACCTGCATATATTTGACCTGTTCTTGCTTTTGTTGAATCAAAGAGAAGGTCTTTATCTGTAGCTGTCAAAACATTGACACTTGGCTTAGATACTCTCAAACCAAATACGCCACTTCCTAGATTTCCAAGCTGTACTCTATTTGCCATAATTAATCTGTAATAAGGATTCTTCCATTTCCACCATCAATTGTTATGTTTCCAACAACTATCTTGTCATCAGAATTACTGCCTAGCGTCATTGTAGCACCTACACTCATATTTCCTGTAATGTTTCCATTTGTATCTATAGTGCTTCCATTATTAGTTGAACCTGTTGCTACACCATCTAACTTACCTGACCTTGTAGAATCTAAAGATGCTAAGTCACTAAGACCTACATTGGCTTTTCCTAGTGTTTGATTTCCACTACCTGCATTGTTTAGACCAAGTGTAGTACCACTTAAACTCAATGTGATTTGGTCATTCTTTAAAATGTTTGGGGCATTGCTACCATCAGACTTAACCTGTGCATCATTCGTGACATTACTTAAACCTACATCAGTAGCTGTAGTGTTTTCATTTTTTATTGAAGCAGGAGCGTTAGTTAAATCAGTTTTTACAGCTCCAAGACCTGTAGCACTTACAGTTCCACCACCTGCATTTGATAAAACTCCTGCACTGCTAATAGAAATTTGATTGTTTTTTAAAACATTGGGTGCATTACTACCATCTGTTTTAATTTGTGCATCGTTTGTTACATTCCCTAAACCAACATCAGAGTTATCAAAGGATACATTACCACTACCTGCATTATCTAAGGAAAGATTACCTGAGCCATCTTTTGACAAAGTAACTTGATTATTTTTAAGACTGTTAGGAGCATTACTCGCGTCAGTCTTGATCGCACCTAAACCTACAGCAGTTGCTTGACCACCACCTGCTCCCGATAAGCTACCATCAGCACCTATAGATATTTGTGCGTTCTTTAAAGCATTCTTTGCTTTGAAATTACCACTATCAACTTCAAAATCATCAGATAAGAATGAGAAATTTGATAAGTCATTTTTCACCTGTGCATCGTTAGTTACATTTGTTAAACCAATATCTGCTTTGTCTAGCGACACATCAGTATTAGTGCCTGTATTAGTAAGCCTTACAGCACCCCCACTTTTTGATATTGATATTTGGTCATTCTTCAAGAGGTTAGGAGCGTTACTACCATCATCTTTTATTTGAGTATCATTAGTAACATTACCTAAACCAATATCAAGTTTGTCAAAAACAGAGAAAGAAGCACTTACAGATGCTGTGAAACTAGAATGCGTACCTGAATGAGTTATCGCTCGTAACCAAAAGAAATAAGTTGTACCGGCAGTAAGTCCGTCCATAGCTCCTTGAAACATTATAGATTTAGCATTTGGTTCACCCATCATTGTATGTACAAGGTTCGTATCATTAGTAGGCGTTGAGTTAGAAGTCTTTCTGTATATTTTGACTGCTCTAAGATTTGTATTACTCGGATTAGTCCATTCTAAAATAATACCTACTCTATTACCGTTAGCTGTAAATGAAGAAGGTGCTGATATTGCTGTGGCATCAGTTATAGCTTGGTTAACTGCGGTTGTATAATCTGAAAATACATTGTTGCTTGAAAAATGCCTAACTTTAACATTGTAAGTTTTGCCTACAACGACATTGGTTATAAGTGCTTTCGTTTCACCTTTACCGACTGTAAAATGCCCTTCATAATTTGAGTCTGTAGATAGTTTATAAGCGACCTCTGTTCCCATAACAGTATCATCAGTATTATTCACCCAAGTAACTTCTATGTCTGCTTTAACTGTTGCCCCATCAATTTCAGTTCTTTGAGCCAAGGAAAGACTACTAGGTTGGGTGACGGAAAAATCACCGGTAGGTACTTCTTCGCCCTCCTCTTGAATATCTTCATAATCGCTTTGCAAGAAACTGAAAACAGCAGGGTCTATTTCTTTTAAATCAAGTCTAGTGGCTAAAACAGGCACACCATCATCACCTTCAAGGCTTTCAAGTTTTTGTGCTAACACTTCAAATCTTTTTTGAGTGAAACCCATTCTTTCGTTAGTTAGGTATACATGGTCAAAAGGTTGTAGTTGCATAAATCCTATATTACATAAAGCAGATACAGTCAGTTCTTGCCTATGATGTAGAAGATTTAGCTTAGATATTCTCTGTGCCATCGCATTAGTAGAAGTGAAAGGCAGTTGTAATTCTAATGACTTCCTGTAATTGGCCGTTGATTCACCTGTTGGCGTATCAGCATTTAAAAAAGCTGTATGTGTGTAAACCGGAGTATCAGTTGCTATATATCTTTGCGTAGCATCAACGAAAACTGATTTGACTGTATTGTAATGTTCAGATGATTGAGATTTCGTAACGATTTGTAATGGTGCTAATAAATTATCATCAACAATAGTCATCTCTGGGGTAACAGATGCACCTGCGAACATAATGAACTGACCATTGATATAAGATAACTTTCCGGCACATGAACTTAAAATTCCTCCTATAACACCCTCACCTACTGCTGAATAATCTGTAAATCCATTAGATGTATAAGTCGGTTCAGATAAAGTTAAAGTAACACTAGCATTAATTGATACAGCAGTATCAAGAGTGATAGTTCTTCTAACTTTTTTTACTACTTTTACAGTACCACTGATACCAGTACCAGTAACAATCATTCCTTGACCGATTAGTTGATTGTTTACATTTCCGGTAAGTAATACATTTACCGAACTGCTTGATGATGTAGCTGTGGTAACAGTAGTAATAGTAGAGCCGGTATCACATGTATTTGCCGCAGATGAAAATCCTCCCAATGCTGTTGTATCATTTATTTCCGATTGTGTTGCCTTCAAGCCATAAACTGTATCTTGTAAATAATCTCTTATATGTAAAGCCGGATTGTTTGACCATGTCCAAGTGCTAGGGTCGGTAGCTGAATGTCCTGATTCCCTTGGGTCATAAACTTTTTTACCTTTCACTTCAAACGCTATTGATGGTATACCACCACCGAATGCTTCAGAGTCAAAAATCATTTCTACATAACAATAAGCAACATTGATAAACTTATCCGTAGATGTAAGGCTTGAATTAGATACTATAGTGCTGTCTGCAGTTGTCTGTGAGCCATCTTTAAAGATAAGTCGCATTAAGCGACCACTTCCAAAGTTATTGTCGTTATCTGTGTTAGTGAACTTACTGTTAGTTACAACTTGAAAGCCACCACTTGATGTGAATGTTAATTCTTCATCATTGATATAAACAGTTTCTAATGATTCTAATTCATGTCCTGCCAAACAAACAATAAACTGTAATTTATTATTATCTGTACCTCTAGTTTCAATGTGTGTGATAGTGCCACCGACTCTACACCTACCATAAACTATAGGTCTAGGAGCAGTAGGTACTCTAGTTGCGACTTTAGAACCAAAATTTTCAGATACGGCATCTATATCTTTTGACATCAACCCACCGATTAATGTACTTACAGCAGACATCGCCGCAATCGCCATAATCTCAACACCGAAAAGTGTTGCTGCCATAAATCCACCGGAGAAAGCTGCCATTCCCCCTCCAAAAATGAAAGCTGCCCCAGTGACAACTGCGAGAGTTACAACAAAGACTGTGACTGCTGCTTTTATCGCTTTAGCCATTAGCTATTCTCCATACTGAAAGTACATGAGCATTTTGTTTGAAAGTTAAACCACCATCAGTAGGTCCTATTATTTTCATGCCATCAGTCATGCCTACAAGTTCAGTAATTTCTTTATATACCACTAAATCACCTTTCATCATTTTAGCAGGTGCGACTTCTTCTAATTTACCTTTACATGCTTTCTTAATAGATTCATTCAATGTCCCACCATATTTTTTAATAGACTTCAAAGCTGAATCCTCATCAGTCCAATGTAATGCTTTGGGTATAAGGCTTTCTCCTGTCATAGCTTGAATACAGGCATCAGCGAACTTACAGCAGTCCCATGAACCCCAAGCGAACTCTTTGCAATATGCTTTGTCTAAAAACATATCAAATTTATATTGCCAGTTATCTAGTTTCATCATCTTCGCATAATCGGATTTCTAGTTACGCCTCCGGTACTACCACCTCCACCACCACCACTACTTGTTGATGAGCGTCCCCATACTATTTCTTTGTCTTGTAAAGATTGAACACGATTAAAGCAAGTATCAGTTGAATCTATAAATGTCTGTGATTCCTTTGTGAATCTAAGGTTTGAGGGTCTATCTAAATCAACGAGGCGATTTTCAGCTTGTACTTGTATCGTCGCTCCATTTGGGTCATCGGCAATAATCATTGATGTCATACGACCTTTGAATAAAGTCATAGTTCCTTGAACATGGTCAGTACCACCAGAAAGGTAGCCTATAAAAACTGTTATTAATCTATTTTGATAATCTTCTGATAGTGCTAGATTTAAAACTGTAGTATCCATACCGGCTAATGTAATGCTGATACCAGTTGATTTTAATTCTAAGGTATCTTCAATATTACTCATTTGAAGTAAACTGCCTACCCCAGTATATGTATCACTATCAAATGTTAAATCTGTATCACCCGACCATAGATGTAATGTTTCAGTATCAAATTGAGCCTTGACTGCTAAGAATATTATTTGGTGGTCATTTTCAAGTAACTCAACTATCTGACTATCAATACCTGCACGATTTGACATTAGACTACCTCAATACAGTTGAAACTTATCCCATAGTTAGAGATTGCGTCTGCATCCCAATCAACAACATTGTCTTTTAATCTAAACCTACCTTTGGCAGGAGTTATGTAAACTCTATCATTCGCACTTATATCGGCTCTCAATTTTGGCTCAGTCCTGACGCTGTATTTGTTTAAAGCTGAACCACCATTAGCAGTTTCATCAGCATCATCGGTTGAAATAATATATTGTATTGGCTCATAACCGGAAGCATTATCAGTAGCCGAAGCACTAATACCGATATAATCGCCTGTTATAATTGTCCCTGCATGTGAGTTAGCAGTTGCTTTAAGGTTTATACCCTTGGCTCCTTTGATGTTGTCCCGTATCTTACAACCTGCTTTATTTGATTCATCTTCAAGTGCATTATAGTCAATAGGAGCTACTGTAACAGTATATGCGTTGCTTTTAGAAACAACCCTATGAGTTCCATTGTTTTCAGGTTTAGCAGAGCCAGTAACAACGATATGGTCGCCGACTAAAACAGTATTGAAATATGTAGTATTACTAGCACCGGCTATCGTGTTAGTTGATTTAGTAAAAGATAAAGTAGCACTTGCTACATTTACCCTAGTCTCGGCTTTTAATGATGTGCCATTGTATGTACCCAGTTTTACAAGTGCGTCCGGGTCAGCGAATCTAAAATGATTTACAGGTCCATTGAGGTTCATTAAGAAACTTTGCCATTGTACAGCTACATTTCTACGCATAGGTGGAAGTGTAACTGATGCTTCCCAAAACACGCCATCAAATTCTTGTGTTCTAACTTTCCCTGTATATGGTGAAGCAACACTACCCACGAATCTACGCAAAGAAAAATTACTTTTCATAAAGTTAGGACTGCTCGGCATTGTGATTAATTTAGCCACCTAATAAACTCCTTCTATAGCTACCACCTCTACCAGATGATTCAGCTACAGCACCCTTAGTTACTTCAGCAATTTGAGGCATCATTCTTACTACTTCTGCCCTTACAGTAGGAACAACACCGGTTGCGAAGTTTACATTTTGATAAATATTAATTGCTTGACCACCCATCATACCTTTTGAGTCAGAGTTGCTTTTGATAACGCCTGTGGCATCGGGTATAAATAATTCCGGTCCTCTTTCACCAACCATTCTTGGTCCTGATATCCTTCCACCTGAAGCTGTCTGTCTAGTGACTTGGAAAGCATCAGGTCCAAATAAATCCATTTGTGGAGCACCCAATCCTGGGAATATTGTATTCAGTATTTTATTAACAATGGCGAGTTGTAAGAATATAGCAATTATTTGTTTAACGATATTCGCGGCAAAACTTTCAAAAGCATCTAATGCATCTTCACCTTCAGCTAAAGCATCAACAAAATCATTCGTGAAAGCTAAACTCAATGACTGTATAGCTGTACCTAATTCTTCACCTAGCGTAGTTGAAGCATTGTCTGATGTATTAATTAACTCATCTAATATTTCTTTTGCCTTATCTGCTGATATTCCAAAGTGTTCCAACATTTCACTTATTTCTAAAAGTTTCGCATCTAGCTCAACTGCAGTCATGTCTTTGAGGCTTTGTAGTAAAGCATCAGAACCATTAATAGCTTCGTCAAAAGCATCAAACATTAATTTGTCTATGCCTTTGAGGTTAGCGAATGGGTCTACCTCCATGCTTTCTTTACCTAAACTTATATATTCAGTAAGTGCTGTTCTTATAGCGTCATCAGTCATTCCGATAAAGTGGTCTATGCCTTTTGCTGTTGCAATAAACCCTGCGAAAAGACCATCATCTCCTAAAACTTTTTCTAGTTCTTCTAGTGTAGTTCCTAGTAAGTTTTCTCTACCGAGTTTATCAACAGCACCGAATACATTTTCAATACTAGGTATGTCTAATAATCCTGCCATGTTCTTCTCAAAGAAGTCTTGGTCAACACCAAATAATTCGCTGTAGAAATCTTCAACATGTGCCTCTGATTGCCCTCTAGCTTGTTCTAATATATGTTTAAAATAACCTGCTACGCTTTTTGATTCTTCAGCAGTATCAGGGTCATCAAAGAACTTTTGTAAGTTCTTAGAAATGATTTCACCGGCTTCTTCATTACTAAAACCACTCTTCCGTAATGCTCTAAGCATGTTCGTGTTTATGGCTCTAGCTAGTAAAGTGGTTTGCCCACTTACAGTATCAACAAAGTCACCCATGTCAAAACCGAAAGCTTCTAAACCTTGATCAGCACCGAACAACCCATCTTTCATCATCTTAGCTAATTCAACACCTATAGTTTGCTTAGGACTAGCTTTACCAAAGTCTTGTCCGAAGAACATATCTCTTTCATCGCCACGCATTTTATCCATGAGTTGAGATGAAGTCAGATTCATTTCTTGAAGTTGGTCAAAGATTGAGAATTTACCCTTAGGTATTGATTTGATTGCTTCAGATAGATTTTTTACTGACTTTGAAACTTTATCAATGACTTTTTCATTCTTCAACATACCTGCCTGAAGTTCAGCATCAAGTTCTTCCATTGTTTGGGTGGCATCAGTTCCTTCTGTGTCAGTATCATCAAGCATCTTATTCATTACAGCTAAAGATGCACCTGCTAATGTTAAACCTGCGGCAACTTTTGCTATACCGATACCTGTAGCACCCTGAAGCAATATAGAAACAGTCGCTGTGCCTTTAAGAACTTTGTTTAACCTAGTGAACAGATTTATTATGGTGGGCATCATAGTGGTTATAGCACCGGCTACAGATGAGCCAATCATAAATGCGAATGCGGCTGTCACTAATTCAATGTTCTCTAATAAGAATCTAAGTGTGTTAGCAAGGACTTTGACTGCCGTCCCTAATACCTTCCCTAAATTATGAGCCAAATCCCTATTGTTCATTAATAGGTCTTTCATTTCCAAAGATAAATCAGCTAATACATCTTTCAATCCACCTTCACCGATAGCTACCATAAATTCAGATGAGGCATCTTTCATATTAGATATAGCACCGGATAAAGTCTTGGCTCTTTGCTCTAACGCATCGCTGAAACTTTCTCTACCTACTTCTCTAAGGAATCCTGTAATGGCTTCACCATTACGCTCAATCATTTTAGTAGTGCCATCAAATGTGACTTTTAATTTGTCGCCCTCAACTCTAGCTATAACACCAAACTGTTTAAGCATCTCCATCTCACCAGTGGTGGCATTGAATGCTGCTTGGGCGAGTTGTTCAATACTTCTACCCATACCTGCGGCGAGATTACCAAAGTCTTGTAATACATCGCTTGTGGGTACAATACCGGCTTGTTTTAACTTTATGAAGGCACTAGCAACTTCTTGTATCTGGAAAGTTGTGGTTGCTGTAAATGCTCTTATTAGTTTGAATGATGTTGCGGCACTTTCTGCTGAACCTGTAACTGCTCTTAATGTAGCTTCTAAATCTTCAAACTCTCTAGTCGTTTGAATTGTTTTGCTTATTAATTGGCTTAGACCGATAGTGGCTATAACACCACCTATCATTTTGAGACTGTTCTTTAATTTTTGTGATTCTTGACCTGTTTCTTTCAGACCTTTTTTTGATTTGGCAAGTGCTTTATTAAGCTGTCTAGTGTCAGCTTTAATTTCAATCAGTAGTTTTTCTATAGGTGTCATTAGTCTGGGTATAACTCCATTAGCTCACTCATTCTGCCTGAAGTCATGGGTTCTTCTTTTTTCTTTTCAGAACCACCATGAAACTCTCCGAAGCCTGAAATAGCGTTGATTATTTCGCTATGCGACGAGTTCCAAAAATCTTGAGGAGATTGACCTATCATACCAACCCAAATTTGAAAGTATCTTCGGATAGGTAGGAACTCACTACTTAATCCCCCTGTTCTTGCTTTCCCTCTTTTACTTCCTTTTCATCTGAATTGTCGGTTAGAGACATAGCAAGTAATTCTGCTACTGCTTTCATAGATTTCACCAAACCTGTCTTTTCAACAAGGTCTACTACATCTTTGGCTTGGAAGTCATTGCCTCCACCCCTAAGAGCCGGTGTCAAGACTGATATAACTTGTGATAATCTTACATCACCATCAGCCATTTTTTGAGCCAATTTAATAATGCCCATATCAACTGCATCTTCAATCTTCATAATTGAATCTACAGTCAGTCTACCCTTATATTGCTTGTTAGCTAGTTCTACTAGAACTTCACCCTTCAGCTTGTTTACTTCCGTCATCTGATTTCTCCTTTTTGGAACTTGCACCTGCAAGAATTATTTTATTAATTTCGCCTCTTAGTATTAGAGAATGTGATTCAACAGGCATTTTCTTGCCGTCTATATTAACACTATCCCCAATATTTATATCGCTACTGATATGTAGCTCCATATCATTTAGGTTTGCGTCATGCACAACTCCTTCAACTTTGACTTTCACTTGTTTCCAAGCCATAGCTACTCCTAATTATTTACACTGCTGAATATGTTATATATCCGGCACTCTCAAAAGACAATGAGTAAGTCACTTCGCCATTATGTTCACCTGCATACTCAAGACTTGTTATCTGAAAGGCACCTGTGAGGGTTCCAAAATCAGGAATCAAGAATTGGTAGTTGGTGAATGAGGCTACTTGTGCTGATGAACCATCAGATGTATTTTGCTGTGCAAAGAAATCTGCTCTTACATTTTCTTCAGTTGAGGCATCTGTAAAGACACCCGATGCTGAAATAGAAACAGAGTTCATTCCTCCACCTGCTAATAAAGTCCTATGTCCTAGGCTGTCTTTATTAGTAACATCTACACTCTCGTCATTTAAAGTTATTGAAGTTGAACGAAGTCCACCCACTGTAGCGTAAGTGCTACCGGAAGTATTCACCTTCAACAACATGTCTAACCCTTTCTGTGCTGCCATTATATTCTCCTATAAAATTAGCTACCTAATATTATTGCTCGGAATCGCATGACTCCATGTCTAGTGACACCATCTGGGTCCCTCAGTATGTCAGAATATTCTAATCTCATGTTTATGAGGTTAAACCCACTGACACTGATATTACTATCATGCAATAAATCGTGTATCTTGTCCATTATTTGCTTACATTCTTTTGAACCTTTATATTGTGACCAAACATCAAGATTTAATTGATAATCGGCACCATCAAGGTCTTTAGTAGAATAATCATCTGCTCTATCATCTCCGATAGCTACAAATGGATAAGATTGATTTGCTGTTGGTTCATCAACGATTGCACAGCTAAGTGTGTCAGTCAATGCTGTTACATTTAGTGCTGTATATAATGCTGATTGTAAATTGAATTGACCTACGCTCATTTGGTTAATCCTGCTTTCTTGAATTTAGCTATTATCTTCGCGTGGTTGTTTTTTAATGCAGGTTGTAAGAATGGTCTTTTTTCCATTTGTGTAGTTCCAAATTCTAAATGTGCTGAATATGGAGCACCACTTATAATCTGACCTACTAATTTACCACCAAAATCTTTTTTTACATTAGTTGTTATGTTCCTGATTAATTCACCAGTATCAGTAGCAGGTGGGTCGCCCGGAGCGGAAGCAATATGCGGTGGTTGGCTTTTTCTACTGTATGCTCTACCTCTACCACCTTTCGCAATACTTTGAATTGCTGTATTAGCCACCATACGAGTTGCTGATTCCATCACTCTAATAGCGTTCTTTTCAGGCTTCTTCACTAAATGTAGTTCTAAATCTTTAAGGAACTTGGCCTCATTCTTAAACGACATTAATGAGACTCCCCTTCAACGCATTTTAATTCAAGAAACCTATCTCTCTCGTCTACATTAATAATTGACCTGATATTAAATACTCGGTTCTCAAAAAGGATACGCTGAGTGGCTTTAACGCCTGTTCTATACCTAATAAATATCTTATGCGTGAGTTTCTCTTGAACTTTGCCTTGGCGATAAGTTTCATCACCCGATTGAGGTCTGATGTCAGCGAATATACTTGCTGTAGTTTCAAATACACATGATAAACCACCACCTGCATCTCTCGTATCAGTAGATGTTTGTAAATCTACTTTTGAACGGAGCCTTCCTATTGATGTAGCCATTAGCCAATAGCCATTAAACTACTGCTACCCAAACCTTTATAAATAACATATGGGGCATAAAGAGTTTTAAGCA